>Ga0257112_10000092_pt1 | contig 36899 bp, 29 predicted proteins | sample LP_taG_5_FD_191565 | JGI IMG/M metagenome (GOLD analysis project Ga0257112, IMG submission 191565) | Marine microbial communities from Northeast Subartic Pacific Ocean, Canada - LP_J_2015_P26_1000m | ecosystem: Environmental > Aquatic > Marine > Oceanic | place: Canada: Northeast Subartic...
CGATGATCTCAACCGTCAAGCCCTCATCGGCATAGAAGCCCTGATCGATACCAACGAAGAGCGGAGCATTCGAACCGACATTCGGAATCCGAATACCGATCGTCAGGTCCGCCTTCTCCGCAGCACCCAGATCCGGCGCCGCAGCAACCCCCGTACTCGCAGCGACCTCAGCCGCTGTGGGCCGCTGGGCGATGCCCAGCGCGTCCTGCGCGGCATGGAGCGCATCGAGGTTGGTGTACGTGCCCATGGCCGGAGCCGAGTCGAACGCACCGAGGTCGACGAGCTTGCCGAGCGCCTCATCGAACGCCGCCGGGTCCAGACCCATGTCGACGTCGTAGAGGGCCAGGTCCTCGCCATACACGGCGGGATCCTTCTCCGCATCCTTCGGGTTGAACCCGTAGTTCGGCGCCATCGCCTGCACGGCATCCTGGTTGGACGGATCCATCCAGAACTCCATCGCACGCAACGTCGCCCGAATGAACCGGGCCGTCGTGTTCGGGTTCGACGCCACGAAGTCGTCCGCCGCAGCGATCGAGTCGTTCGGCCACTCCTTGAACACGTCCAACACCACGTTGTGGCCGGCATCGACGATCGACGGCTTGTGTCGAGCGAAGAACACGGTCATGTCCAACTCGCCCTCCAACAGCAACTCGACCCAGGCATTCGAACCACCGGGCACCGACACCGGGTTCACATCGATACCAGAGATGTCGTACCCGTTCTCGGCCATCACCCCGGCCCGCAGGTCATAGTCCAAAGAACCCGGCGTGCCACCCAAAAGGATGTCCTTGCCCGCAAGATCCTCCGGCGACCCGATCGACGAATGCGTCGCCACATAGAACGGCTGACGGTTCCGATACCCCGCAACGATCGAGATCGGCACACCGATGCTGGCCGCATCGACAACATCCATCGACTCCGCCAACGCGAAGTCCAGGCTGCCGCCGACCAGACCCTCACGAACCGACTCGGTCTCGATGATCTCAACCGTCAAGCCCTCATCGGCATAGAAGCCCTGATCGATACCAACGAAGAGCGGAGCATTCGAACCGACATTCGGAATCCGAATACCGATCGTCAGGTCCGCCTTCTCCGCAGCACCGATATCGGGTGCTTCCGTGGTCTCGGGAGGAGCGGTGGTCACCGGAGCAGCGGTGGTCACCGGAGCAGTCGTCTCGCTCGGGCTCGCACCGTCACTCCCACAAGAAGTCGCTAGCAGCAGCGCCACGAGCGACGACGTCAATATTTGTCTTACTTTCATCTCTCCCCCTTAAGAGTCGAGTGTTGGTTTATTACTGTTTCTCCGTTAGAAGATCTCATAGGTCCTCACGCCGTCATCGAGTACCAGGGAGCGACCACGCGTCGCACGACGTCGACGAGGAACATGCCGATGTTCGCCATCACCACAAGCAGCACGGTCAACGCGAGCGCCGTGTCGAGCTCGAACTCGAAGGCCGAGCGGTCGATCAGGTAGCCCAGCCCCTTGCTGCCGCCGATGAACTCACCAACCACGACGCCGACCATGGCCCTGGCGACCCCCATCCGGATGCCTGTGAGGATGAGCGGGACGGCAGCAGGCAACTCGACCTTCACGAAGCGCTGGAGGCGGTTCGCCCCGTAGACCTCGGCGGCCCGGAGGAGCGACCGGTCGACGGTCCGAAGGCCTTCCATCGTGTTGAGGGCGACCGGGAACACCGCCATGAGGAAGATGATCAGGATCTTCGGGCCCGACCCGAACCCCATCCAGATGACGAGCAGGGGCTGGAGGGCGATCCGTGGCGTGGAGTACGCCGTCCAGAACGGAGGTCCGAGGATGTCGTCGATCCAACGGGAACTGCTCATGACCAGCCCGACTGCGATTCCGACGACGGTCGCCAACAGGAACCCGTACAGGGCGTTCTTCATGCTGAACGCCCAGTGTTCGCCGAACCGTCCCGATGAGACGAGGTCGACGAAGGCGCTGAACAATGCCGACGGTGGAGGGAAGAGACGCGAATTCCACAGCTGCAGCCCACTGATCAGAAACTCCCAGACCAGGACGACAATTCCGATCTCGACCACGACGGCGGCATTCCAGCCCGCCTTCGAGATGAGCCGGCGGGCTGTCCGGTTCCGGATGAAAGTTCGGCGACGGACGTTCCCGCCGCGCCGGTCCACGAGGTTGGCGACCCGGGGTCCGAGCGTGCGCTCCTGGGTTCCGCCCCGATGACGGCGGTCGAGGGCCTCGACGATTTGGACGAGGGTCACGGACAGCAGAACCAGCACGAGGATCACGGCGAAGGTCCGGTCAGTCCGGAATCGACTGGTGTTCAGGGTGATCATCGCGCCTAGACCTTTCGAGGAGCCCAGCAACTCTCCGATGAGGAGGGCGATGATGCTCGTCGGAATCGCCAGGCGCATGCCGGCGAAGATGTATGGGCGGGTCCAGGGAAGCCGGATCTTCCTGAACTCCTCCCAACGGTTGGCTCCGAACACCCGTGCTGACCGGATCAGGCTGCCGTCGACCTCCCGGGCGCCGGCGGCGGTGTTGAGGGCGATCGGGAAGAAGGTCCCCAGGAAGACGAGGAAGATGATCGGTCGGTCACCAAACCCGAACCAGACCGCTGTCATCGGTCGGAGAGCGATCAGCGGCGTCGCCCAGAGGGACCACACGATCGGCGCCCCGAGTCGGTAGGTCGCGTTCGACGTTCCCATCAGGACACCGAAGGCGACGCCGGACACGGCACCGATAAGGTAGCCCTTGCCCCAAACGGTGACGCTGAACCGGATGTTCTTGGCCAGGACTCCCTCTTCCCACAAGTCCCCCAGAGCCCCGAGGACCTTGCCGGGCGGTGGGTAGAAGAGTGGATTGACCCATTCGAAGGTCACGACGGCCAGGTGCCAGAAGGCCAGCAGTCCGAGGAGTTCCAGGACGATGATCGCCGGTCGCCGGAACGGACTCCGGCGCCTCGGGCCGTTAACGATTATCCGACTTGAAAGGCGCCTCGAACGGACAGGGGTGGAGGTGTCAGCCATGGGTGCCCCTCACCGAGGCGGCGGCATCGTCCTTGAGCAGCGTCCAGATGTGATGGCGCAACTCGCCGAATTCCTGCTCGCCCTGTGTATGTTCCCCGTGCCTCGGGCGGCTCAGGCCGACCGGGATGATCTCGCGCACCGATCCGGGGTTCGACGCGAAGATGACCACCCGGTCGCCGAGCAGGATCGCCTCGTCGATGCTGTGCGTGATGAACACGACGGTCTTGCCGGTCTCGGCGATGATCCGCTCGAGTTCCCCCCGCATCACCTCTCGGGTCAGTGCATCCACCGCGCCCAGGGGCTCGTCCATCAGGAGGATCTGCGGATCGGCGACCAGGGCCCGAGCCAGTCCGACCCGCTGCTGCATACCGCCGGACAACTCGTAAGGGTAGGAGTTGCGGAATTCTTCGAGCCCGACGAGTTCGATGGTCTCCTCGATGGCACGCTTGTCGTTTTTTCGACTCGACTTGACCATTTCGATGCCGAATCGAACGTTGTCGTACACGGTCCGCCAAGGCAGCAGCGCGTAGTCCTGGAACACCACGGCGCGGTCGGGACCGGGGCCCCGGACGGGCATTCCGTCGACGGTCACCCTCCCGGCCGACGGGTGGACGAGGCCAGCGATGACGTTCAGAACGGTCGTCTTACCGCAGCCGCTGGGTCCGAGGATGGTCAGGAACTCACCCTTGGCCACCGAGAACGACACGCCGTCGACGGCGACCAGTTCGCGGTCGTCCCGTTCCAGGTAGTAGGTAACCTGGAGGTCCTCGACCGTGATCAGCGGGCATGTTGCCGGATCGGTTCGGTGGCCGGTATCTGTCGTGTCAGAAGCCATCGGCACAGTCATTCCCGGGTTTCCGAAAAGGTATACCGGAGGCGAATCGACTCGGGAACCTGGTCGTTGTGGGCATCCACGAGGTGGTCCCGGACGACTCGACTGGCAACCGAGCCATCCCGGTTCTCGATGCAATCGCGAAGTGCCTGATGGGCGTGGATGCAGCCGTCGTCGCTACGGAGTACGTGAAATCGCGACACGTGGTCGCGGAGTTGGATAATCGTCTCTGCCATGCGCGGGCGGCCACTCATCGAATACAGCTCCTGGTAGAAGGCCCGACGGGCGCCCATCGCCGCGAGTGGCTCTTGGGGATCGGCCTCGTCCATGGCCGTCAGTAACTTGACGAGGCGGACCGCCTCCTCGTCGCTGAGACGACTCACTGCAGCGGCAGCACAGGACGGTTCGAGGAGGATGCGCATCTCGAAGATCTCGTCGAGTTCCTCCAGGCTGATCTCGGCAACCCTTGCACCGCGCCGGTCGTCCATGACGATGAGGCCTTCCACCTCGAGCCGGCGGAGTGCGTCCCGGAGCGGGATTCTGCTTACGCCCAGCTGTTCGGCGATCTGGGCCTGTGGAAGCCGCTCGCCCGGCATGAGGCGACCGTCGAGGATGGCCGATCGAAGCGTGTCAGTGACGGCCTCGCTGATGCTCGCTGGAGGTTCCATGTGGAGCACACCGGCATCCGATCTCGATTCCTTCTTAGTCACGCAGACCTCCAGTTGGCAGTATCGCGTATACCGTATGCGCGCGCAAGATGTCAGCCCCTGGCGACGATCAGGACGGCGACGGCGTGGGCTCGAGGATTTCGAACCGCACCGGCCGCATCTGCGACGCCACCTCGCCTTGTGCCAACCGGACGATCGAATGCTCAAGGCCTTCGACGGGATCGGAGGGCACCGAGTCGGCACGCCAGTGCACGCCAAGAGAGTCCGGGCGAGCAAGGGCCGATTCGACGAGGAGGAGCGAGTTCAGGAAGAGGTTCCTGAGGTCGAGGGACTCCGATGACGTTGGCTCCGCGATCGGGGTCTCCGGTGGCGGGATACGGGCGCCGAGGTTCCCCAGGTGAAGTCGCGCTTCCCTCAATCCCCGTTCGGTGCGAACCGGCCCCGCCATTTCCCACATCATCCTGCGTAGGCCCCTGAGTAGGGCCAAGGGGTCATCGACTACCCACCGGTTCGTCTCCGGACGCTCGGATCGGGCCGCTCCAGGCCTTCTGGTGGAGGCCAGGTCGGCAGCCGCCAAGCCGGCCCGGGCACCCAGCACCAGTGCCTCTGCAATGCCGTTCCCACCGGTCCAAGCCGCACCGTGAACTCCGCCAGCATCCTCACCGGCAGCGAAGAGCCCCGACACCGTGGTGCGACCCTCGTCGTCGACCAGAACACCACCGACCTGGTAGTGCGCCACCGGCGAGATCTCGAGCAGGTCCACCGCCGGGTCCCATCCCGCCCGATGAACACGCTCCATCGGGATCGTGAACCCACGTGCCAAACCAGCTGCCTCGAGGTGCCGGAGATCGAGGTAGACCCCGCCGGCGGGCGATCCACGCCCCTCGGCGACCTCCGTCCAGCAGGCCCGCACGACCGTCTCCAAGTCAGTCCCCTCCATCGCCTCGGGTGCGATCCCTGTCAGGAACCTGTCACCGTCGCCGTTAACCAACCTGCCACCGGCAAATCGGAGGGACTCCTCGAGTAGGGGAAGGGGTTCACCGGCTTCGAGCGCCGGGTCCAGCAGCCCGACCGACAGGTACTGCACCATCTCCATGTCACGGCATTCAGCCCCGGCCCGGGCACACAGGGCGATGCCGTCTCCGGTCTTGCCGCGTCCAGCCGACGTTCGCTCGAAGACGTTCGGTGCTCCGCCAGTAGCGACCACGACTGCAGGTGCCGTAACCAGGTGGACGACTCGTTGCCCAGGATCGAGGACCACGAGGCCGGCGACTCGCCCGTCATCGTCGAACGCCACGTCGACGCCCCTCGCCGGTGTGAGCATCGACACACCCCATTCACGTGCCGCCCGGAGGAGTCCGTCGAGAATCTCCCGGCCGGTGTCATAGCCCTTGTGGAGTTTGCGGGGGTGTGTCTGCATGCCGAACGCGAGTTGGTCGTACGATCCGTCCGCCTGCCGGGCGAACTCACAACCCAGGACCTCCCCGAGTTCCGCTACAACGCCCGGGGCCTGGTGTGCGACTGTCCACGCCAAGCGCTGGTCGTTAAGAAAACAACCGCGTCGGACGATGTCCTCGAAGTGCGCATACGGCGAGTCCGCCACCGACACCGCTGCGTTCATGCCCTGGACCATCGGCGAGCAGCCGGAATGTCCGGGCGGGCCGGCCGAGACGAGGAGCGTTCGTGCCTTTGGCGCCTGCCGGGCAGCCTCGACCGCCGCAGCCAGTCCGGCCGCGCCGGCGCCCACGACGACGACATCGGCCTCTGTCAGGACATCCAACTGTTCCCGCTCCTCAGTCCGTCGACTCCCGGGCCCAGAGGCCGAGCCGACCCGATGTACTCATGAGAGCTCACCGGGTGCCTCCAAGAGGTCCCGGAACCTCCTGAGGAACGCCGACGCCTCCACGCCGTCTACCGCCCGGTGGTCTGCGCTCAGGGTCGCCGTCATCATCCGACGGACAGCAACCTCCCCGTCGACGGCGGTCGCCCGTTCTCCGACAGTTCCGGTGGCGAGGATCGCTGCCTGCGGCGGGTTGATGATCGCCGTGAACGCCGACACGTCGTACATGCCCAGGTTGCTGATGGTGAACGAAGCGCCGGTCAGTTCCCGTCCGCGGAGCCTTCCACCCCTTGCCCGTTCGACCAGGTCGGCGACGCCGTCGTTGACCTCCTCGAGCGAGAGTTCGGAACAGTCGAGTAGCGCCGGGGCGATGAGGCCGTCTTCGGTTGCGATGGCGATGCCGACCGACACATCTTCCCGGGGAACGGGGCCTTCGTCGAGCACGTGGACGTTGATCTCGGGATGCTCCCCGAGTGCGATGGCGAGCGCCCGGACCATGAGTGCCGTCACGGAGATCCGCGTGTGCCGGGCATTGTTGCGATCGTCGAGTAGGCACGATGCGGCTTCCATGTCGACCTCCATGGAGAGGTAGAAGTGCGGCGCACTTTTCTTGCTCTCGCTCATGAGCCTCGCAACGGTCTTCCGCATCCGGTTCATCAAGCAGACTCCAGGTATCCGAGGACTCCACCGACCGGGACCTCGTCCCCGGGTCCGTGCACGACCTCCACGAGCACTCCCTCGTCGAGCGCTTCCATCTCAACCTCGGCCTTCTCGGTCTCGACGATGAGGATCGGGTCACCCTTGGCGACTTGATCGCCGACCGAGACCATCCATTCAATGACGACCGCGGCTTCCATCTCGTAGGCCAACGACTGCATTTCGATTGCTATCCGCAACTCATCATCCTTTCAGGCTGATGTCCGAACCATTCCCAACACCACTTTCCCGACCCGATCGCGGTTGCCAAGGAGATCGAAAGCCCGGTGGAACTCGGCGAGGGGGACGACGCAGTGGACGGGGGCGATCATCCCCTGTTCGCTGAAGGTGGCCAAGGCATTGACAAACGCCGCCCGGGTGGAGGCCGCGCTGCCCGTGATCGAAACGCGGGTACGGAAGAGCCAGAAGAGGTCGAGAGCCACCTGTCCCCCGACGTGCGCGCCGCAGACGACGATCTGGCCACGCTTGCCCATGGTCGAGACGACCTGTTCCCAGAGGTGCGGTGCTCCGGTGGTCTCGATGCAGGCGCTGATACCGGTCGGAGCGAAGTCACGGACCTCTTCGGCGAACCGTGGCCGTGACCCGTAGTCGATTGCGAGGTCGGCGCCGAACCCGAGGCACCGTTCGGCCCGAACGGACGAACCAGCTGCCGCGATCACCCGGGCCCCGAGATGTTTCGCCATCTGGACGGCGGCGACACCCACCGCTCCCGCTGCACCGGTGACGAGGACCGTGTCCCCTTCGCCGACCTGGGCGCGTTCCCGAAGCATCTGGAGCGTCACCGGGAACGAGTGGGAAAAGGCTGCCGCCTCGGCGAAGGTGAGGGCCTCCGGTATGGGGTGGGCGTTGTCCGACGGAACCGCCACGAACTCGGCGAAGCCGCCGGGGCGGTGGACCCCCACATAGGCCAACGAGTCGCACGAGTCGTCATGGCCGTCGGTGCACCAGACGCAGGTGCCGCAAGCGATCACGGGTCGGACCACAACGCGCTCTCCGACTCTGCGGTCGATAACCGAGTCGCCAACCTCGACCACAGTCCCTGCCGGATCGATGCCGGGAACGTGGCCGAGTTGCACCCCGTGCGCAAGACCCTCACGACGCATAGTTGCGAGGTCGATCCTGTTTACGCCGACGGCTTCGACCTCGACGAGCACCTCATGTGGCCCGACGTCGGGCACGGCGACCTCCGTCAGATCGAGGACCTCGGGGCCCCCGAAGCCGCTCATTGCGACGGCCTGCACCCCGGATCACCGACCATCCACAACGGCACGTGCCGCTTCAACGATCTTCCCAACGGTCGGTTCAACGAACTCCTCCATCGGTGCACTGAAGGGGACCGGGACGTCGAGTGTGGTCAGTCGGCGGATCGGTGCCACCAGGTCTCCATGGGCCTGTTCGGCGACGACCGCCACGATCTCGGAACCGACGCCGCAGCGCTGATGGCACTCGTCGACGACCAGGAGTCGGCCGGTCTTTGCCACCGATCGCAGGATCGCCTCCTCGTCGAGCGGTACGAGCGTCCGAGGATCGACGACCTCGACGTTGATGCCCTCAGCGCCCAGTGTCTCGGCAGCCTCGAGGGAGCGGCACACCATCCAGGACGAGGCGAAGATCGTCAGGTCGTCTCCCTCGCGGCGGATGGACGCCTGACCGAACGGAATTGGCTCGATGTCGTCGGCCACCTCACCTTCGGTGTCGAAGAGGCGCACGTGGTCGACCCAGATAGTCGGGTTGTCGGATGCCACGGCGGTCTGCACGAGGCCGATGACGTCGGCGGGATGCGAGGGGGTGATGATCTCGAGCCCCGGCGTGTTCCACATCATCGCCTGGGGGCTATGGGAGTGCTGGGCGGCACCACCGCCGCGAACCCCGTGGTTGTAGTGGATCACAAGGGGTACCGACGTCTGTCCACCCGACATGTAGTGGATGTTGGCCGCCTCATTCAGGATCTGGGCGAAGGCCTGGAAGGTGAAGCTGGCGGTGGCACAGTCGACGATGGGCCGGAGCCCGGCGATGGCGGCACCGATCCCGGCTCCGACGTAGCCCAGCTCGGCGATCGGTGGGAAATACACCCTGTCCGGGTACTCCCGGTAGAGGTCGCCGACCATGGTCCGGTATGGGGTCAGCCCCAGGAAGTACTGGCCCATCAGATGGACCCTGTCGTCACCCTCGACCGACCGGCGGAGGGCCTCGACCACGGCCTCGGCGTAGAGCATCCTGCGCACGGCTCAGTCCCCCGCCGGAGAGAAGACGTGTTCGAGCGCCTCCTCCGGATCCGGGTAAGAGCTGTCGAGAGCGAACACCAGGCCCTCCCGGACGTGTTCGGTGGTCTCCTCGTCGAGGCGCAGGACAGCCTCGGTCCTAAAGTTCCCTTCAGCGAGGAGTTCGCGGGTGAAGCCGAGCAGCCCGTCCTGTTTCCGATGCCAGATCGCGTGCTCTTCGGGAACCAGAGAGTCCTCCCAGGCCATCGAAATGTCGGTCCTCCCCGTGGCGAGTTCTGGCCAAATCGGACGATTACCCGGCCACCGCACCGTCCGTGCCTCGATGAAGGTCGGACCCTCGCCGCACCGGGCACGCAGCACGGCTCGGGACATCGTCTCGTGGACGGCCCGCACGTCGAGACCGTCGATCGCCACGGCCTCGATGCCGAAGACGGAGGCGAGTTCGGTGAGGTCGCGGACCGCCATGGTCGACGATGGATACTCCCCTGCCCGCTGGCCCAATGCCTCAAGGCTGTTGTTCTCGCAGAGGAAGATGACCGGAAGGCTTTCCATCGCCGCGATGTTGGCCGACTCGTGCCAGGCGCCTTCCTCCAGCGCGCCGTCGCCCATGAGACAGACCGAGATCCGGTCGGAGCCGAGTCGGCTGAGACCCATGCCAGCTCCGACTGCCAGAGGGATGCAGCCGCCGGTTGCCGACGAAGTGGTCGGAAAACCGTGTTCGACGGAGGCGAGGTGGAGGGTTCCCCCTTTGCCCCTGCAGTAACCGGTCACCCGTCCGAGGATCTCGGCATACATCGGGCCCGGATCGGCGCCCCGGGCAATGAGATGGCCATGGTTCCGATGGTTGGTGAAGGAGAGGTCGCCGTGCTCGAGCAGCGAAAGGGCGGGGATGCCCGTCGACTCCTGGCCGACGTAGACGTGGAAGTGCCCAATGTCGCGGTCCTGGGCCAGTTCAATGAGCTCCTCCTCGAACCGCCGTGCGATGAGCATCCGTCGGAGCATCGCAACCTGCGCGTCCAGGTTCAGGTCGGGAAGCATCAGATCACCAGGCCTTCACCGCTCGGGCAGAGTCTCGAGGACCGCTGCGATGACGTCGTCGACAGTGGGTACATAGAGGCGCTCAAGGTGTGGACTGGCGGGGACCGGGGTGAACGGGGCTCCGACACGGATGGCCGGCGACGTCAGGGAGTTGAACGCCGCTGCGTGAACCCCGGCCACCAATTCGGCCCCCAGGCCGCCGGTGACGACTGCCTCGTGGGCCACTACCAGACGACCGGTTCGCCGTATGGATTCGGTGATCGTCTCCAGATCAATCGGTGACACCGTCCTCAGGTCGACGACCTCGACGTCGACCCCGTCCGCAGCAAGCTTCTCGGCCGCCGACATGGCCACCTGGACCATCCGGGAAACCGCCACGACCGTGACGTCGGCTCCAGGGCGCACCACCGCCGCCAGGCCGATGGTCGCGGGATCGACGTGGGACATGATGGATCCCTTGCTCCAGTAGAGGCCCCGGTGCTCCAGATACACAACCGGGTCGTCGTCCCGAATGGCCGCCGCCAACAACCCGGAGGCATCGTCGACTGAACAGGGTGCGACGACCTTGAGGCCAGGTACGTGCAGGAACCATGCTTCGAGGCTCTGCGAATGGTGTGCGCCATAGCCCCCTCCGACCCCGCCCTGGACACGGATCGTCAGCGGCACCGAGAGTTGCCCGTCGGTCATGTAGCGGAGCTTGGCGGCGTGATTGATCAACTGATCCATGGCGAGGGTGATGAAGTCGGCGAACATCACCTCGACCACCGGGCGTCGACCGGCCAGCGCGGCACCCACGGCAAGGCCCATCACGGCACCCTCGCTGATCGGCGTATCGACGATCCGGGTCGGGCCGAACATGTCGCTGAGTCCGGCAGTCGCACCAAATGGACCACCGTAGGAGACGTCCTCACCGAGGACGATGACGTCATCGTCCCGCTTGAGTTCCTGCCGGAGGGTGGAGGAGATGGCGTCGATATATCGGATCGCGTCCGTCACGAGCCGGCCACCACATTCGCCAGGAGGTCTCCCTCCTCCGGCCAGGGAGCGGCGAGCGCCTCCTCGGCGGCCAGTTCGACGGCCGCACGGGCACGGACCGCGATCTCTTCGAGTTCGGTGTCCCCAAGCATGGGTTGGAGGAGTCGGGCGTAGCGCCCGATCGGATCCGATGCCTCGGCTTCGGTCCGCTCGGCGTCGTTGCGCCTGTGCGTCGGGTCGCCCTCGTAGTGGCCGCGCAGTCGCTGGGTCAGGAATTCGAGGAAGCTCGGGCCACGACCACTGCGCGCCCGGTCCACAGCGTCGTCCATCGCCGCCCTGACGCCGGGGAGGTCGTTGCCGTCGGTGGTCTCCGTGGGGATCCCGTAAACATCAGCATGGTCGGCGAGTCGTTCGACGACCGTGTGTGCCGAGAGGGGCGAGAATTCGGCGCGGCCGTTGTTCTCGCAGACGAGGACGACCGGCAGTCGCCACAGGCTGGCGAGATTGAGGCACTCGTGAAAGAGCCCGGTCTGGACTGCACCATCGCCGAAGAAGGCCACAGCGATGTCGGTCTTGCCCCGGCCCTGCGAAGCGAGAGCCGATCCGAGGGCGAGCGGGAGGTTTCCGGCTACGACTCCGGTCGCCGTGACGAACCCGACCTCCGGTGCGGCGAGGTGCATCGATCCACCCTTGCCGCCGCAGTAGCCGGTTCGTCTACCTGCCAACTCTGCGAACATCCGACCGATGTCGGCCCCCTTGGCGATGGCGTGGGCGTGGGGACGGTGGCCGCTAAAGACCTGGTCCGATGCCTGCAAGGCTCCACAAACACCCACTGCCGTGGCCTCCTGGCCGATGGCCAGATGGAGCAGACCGCTGATCTTCCCCCGGGCGAACAACTCCGACGCCTTCTCCTCGAAGGCGCGGATGCGCCACATGGTCTCGAGGTCCCTTATGGCCGATGACCCCGACGATCCGGCCGCCATTAGGCGATGCCCCTGAGCCTCTTCGTCCGTTCCTCGTCGATCATGTTCGTCGTTGGGTCGATTGCGACGCCATAGACACCTTCAGCCGCCTCGATGGTCACGTAGTTGTTGATCACATCCTGGAGCACGGCCTCGGGGTCCCTCTCGAACGGTGCGCCGACGCCGCCGCCACCACCGCTGACCTTGCCGAGCACTTCCCCGGTCTTAACCTCGATCATGCGGTGGGTGCGGACGGTCTCGACCTCGTCACCGCGTCGGATGTACATCTTCGACAGGGGACCCGGTTCGCCACCTGCAGCTCCGGCGGGTTGGGTCAGGTCGCCGTCGGAACTTCCGGTTGCGATGCGGGCATCACCTCCGAGGTTCCGGATCTCCCAGACCATGCCGGAGCCACCGCGCCACCTTCCTGCTCCCGAGAAGTCGGGCGTGAAGTGGTAGCGCTCGGTCCGCCACGGATACCGGATCTCGATCTCCTCGATGCTGCCGCGTTGGATCGAGCCGAGACCCGACATCCCCATCGCACCTTCGAAGCCGTCGAATCCACAGACGGCGCCGGCTCCACCGTCGGCGTCAGTCGTGGTCTGCGTGTAGCGCTGTCCGCTGCGCGGGTCGACGGCGGCGATGTAGTGGCCTCGACGCCGGCCCCATGCGGCGACGGCCTTCTCCGGTATCGCCTCGGATAGAGCAGCAACCGTCGCCTCGAGCACCTGGGTTCCGACGTTGACCGGCGACCCGCCAACGGTCGCCGGGTACTGCGCGTTGCAGACCGATCCCTCGGGGGCGATCAGGGTGATGGGCCGCATGCTCCCGGCGTTGTGGAACGGCGAGTATTCGGGGTCGAAGAACAGGAAGCTCCCGGCGACTGCCCGGCTGTATGTCGAGGCGAGGACGCAGTTCACGAACCCGGTGCGCTGGGCGTCGCTCTTCGTGAAGTCGAGCGTCATCTCGTCGCCGGCGATGGTGGCATCACAGCGGACCCACACCTGTTCGTCGAGGGTGGTGCCGTCATCGTCCGTGGCCGACTCGCCGTAGTAGGTACCGTCCGGCATCTCGCTGATCGTGGCGCGGACGTTGGCCTCCATACGGTCGAACATCTCCTCGACGCAGTCGAGGACCGCCTGCTTCCCGTACTTGTCAAGCAACGAGTGGATGCGCTTCTCACCGACGGTGAGGCCAGCCATCAGCGCGTAGTTGTCGATCTTGACGCCCTCGGGGAAGCGCACGTTGTTCCATATCAGTTCGAGCACGTCGGACCGTTCGACACCGCGGTCGTAGATCTTGATCGGTGGGATTATCAGCCCCTCGGCGTGAATGTCGTAGCCGTTGGCGAAGTAGCCACCGGGAAACGAGCCACCGGTGTCGAGTTGATGACCTCGTGTGAGCAGCACGAAGACCAGTTCGTCCTCGTAGAAGACCGGGCGGATAAATCCCCAGTCCGGAAGGTGGTTGCAGTGACCCTTGAACGGGTCGTTCGTGAGGATGATGTCACCGGGGTGGAGGTCGTCTCCGAACTTTTCGAGTATGGCCTCGACGGCGAAGTGCTGAGAGAGGAACATCGATGTGGGTCCCTCGGGGACCGCTACGGTGCGTGCACGGGCGTCCCAGATGCCTGCTGCCATGTCGTGCAGTTGGGCCAGCAGGTAGTTCTGGGCGGTCCGATCGACGACGTGGCGCATCTCTCGGGCGATGCTCTGCATGCCATGCCAGACGGTCGACAACGTGATCGGGTCGACTGCCCGGCGGTTGTCGTCTGTGCCGTTCACGAGCCCTCCCCTTCTGCGGTGCCTGCGGATCCCGTGTCGGTCCGGCTGGTCAGCACATAGCCGCGGTGGCGGTCAACTTCACAGGTGAAGGTAGACGGTATAACGACGGTGGTCGTGGCCTCCTCGATGATGGCGGGCCCCTCAAGCCGGTTGCCGGCACGCAAGAGGTTGCCGTCGTACACCGGGGTGTCGACGACCACACCGGCGAAGACGCATTCCCGGGTCGACTTCTGCGCCCCGGCTGCGTCCCAGGTCCCCGCTTTGGCCTCACGGAGTTCGAACCTGGCCTTCTGCACGGTCGCCTTGAGGTAGAAGGTCAGGAACTCGGTTCCCTTCCAAAGCATCTGGAAGGTATAGAGCTCCTCATGGCGGCGGTGGAAATTGGCGACGGCTTCGGACAGGCTCGCAGCGGTCACCTCGCCGGACGGGAACGACACCTCGACTTCGCTGAACTGGCCGATGTAGCGCATGGCGGCCGTCCGGACGAACTCGACCTCTCCTTCTTCGGCCCCCATGTCCCGGAGGCCGGTGGAGGCCTCATCCTCCATCTGCTCGAACAGGTCGGTGATCCGTCCGAGGTCGGCGGCCTCGGCCCAGGTGACGTACGAGCGGGCGTAGTTGCGGCCGATGTCCATTGCGAACATGCCGAAAGCCGAGAACGTCGCTGCGACGCTTGGGACGATGACCGTGGGGATGCTCAGCAGTTCGGCGATAAACGCAGCGTGCACCGGTCCTGCTCCACCGCCGGCGACGATAGCGATGTCGCGAACGTCGAGGCCCCTGGATGTAAAGACCTCGCTGATCTGGTCTGTCATGAAGGAACTCACCGCCGTGAGGATTGCCTGGGCCCCCTCGGTCACGGTCATCCCGAGGGGCTCGGCAACCCCGGTCCGAATCGCCTCGACCGCCCTGGACCGGTCGAGCGTGATCTCGCCACCGAGGAAATAGTCGGGGTCGACGTAGCCCAGCAGGACATCGGCGTCAGTCGTCGTCGGTGAGGTTCCGCCCTTGTCGTAGCAGGCAGGGCCCGGGTCGCTTCCAGCGGACTGCGGACCCACGCGTAGGAGTCCAAGCGAGTCGATCCAGGCGATCGAGCCCCCTCCGGCGCCTGCAGAGTGGACGTCCACCATCTTGATGCCGACGCGCTCGTCACCCGCCCAACTCTCGGTTCTGGTCGGAACCTCGGCGTCCATGATGACCCCGATGTCGATCGAAGTGCCGCCCATATCGAAGGAGAGAACGTTCCTATGGCCGGCGGTTTCACCGGCGTAGATGGCAGCTGCCGGCGCTGCCGCTGGCCCCGAGCCGATCAGATAGACGGCACGCTGACGGCAGCGTTCGACTGTTTCGACCAGGCCATCGGAGAGCATCATGAGGAGCGTCCCGGCGAAGTCGTTCTCGTGGAGTCGGCGCTCGAGCGCCTCGAGGTACCGCTCAACGACCGGTCCGACGTAGGCCGAGACCACTGTCGTGGAGAACCGCTCCCACTCGCGCCAGACCGGGAGGATGTCATGGGAGGTCGCGACGTGTGCATCGGGGAGGATCTCCCGGACGATCTCTTCGGTCCGGCGCTCGTTCTCGGGTGCTGCGTAGGAGTGCAGGTAACAAATTGCCACGGACTCGACACCATCGTCTCTCAACTGCTCGGCCGCCCTCCGGACGTCGTCCTCATCGAGGGCCGTGACGACCTCGCCTTCGTAGGTGGATCGTTCTGTGACCTCGAGCCTGCGGCGACGGGGTACCAGCGGTTCGTAGGGAGGGACGAACACGTTGTACATGGAGGTGCGGACGTTTTTGTAACCTCTCCTGATCTCGATCACGTCGGCGAAGTTCCGGGTGGTGAGCATCCCGGTCATAGCACCGTCTTTCTTGATGAGGGTGTTGGTCGCCAGTGTCGTCCCGTGGATGAGAAGACCAACGTGTGCAAGGAACCCGGCGACCTCGAACCCGTAGGCGGCAGCGCCCTTCTCGAGGGCGTCCATCAGTCCGACCGACGGATCGGATGGCGTGGTAGGCGCCTTGAACTGTCGGACGTCGCCAGTCGACTCGTCAAGGACGAGGCAGTCGGTGAAGGTTCCTCCGACGTCGATCGCTATCCGGTACACGAAACCCCGATTCGCCCTAGTGTCCGATGAACTCGTGGTGAACGGCCTCTGCGGACCGTTGTACGGCAGGTATCACTCTCCTTCCGGCCTTCACTCTCCACGAAACGTGCCGTTGGGCCTCGGTATACCAGCAACACTCTTTCAATGCAAGCCTCTGTCCGGCCGGTCGATGGCCACACTCGAGTGATCGGGCTGGAGGACACCGCCACGACCACGTCACTCACATTGCCACCGATGTTGAGGGATCGACGCTGTTCAGCGACCGGTGGGTTGTCCGGGGAGGCGTTCCAGCACCTCGAGGCAGGCGGCCAGGTCGGCGACCTCGACGTACTCATCGGGCCGGTGGGCGACGCCGATGTCGCCGGGGCCCCACACGACCGACGGGATTCCTGCCCCCTGGTAGAGGCCGGCCTCGGTGCCGTAGGCGACCATGCCGACCGGCGGGTCGCCGCCCAGCAGGGACCGCATCAGGTCGATGGCCGGCGAGTCCCCGTCCCATTCGAGGCCGTCGATCTCGCACACGACCTCGGTCTCGATGGCGGCCTCCGGATGCACGGTACGCATCTCGACCAGCAGCCCAGCCTCGACCTCGGCCATACGGGCCTTGACGAACCCGGCGTCGCTGCGCTGCACCGGCCGCATCTCCCACTCGAACGAGCACTCCCCGGCGACCGTGCAGCGGGCAAGTCCCCCGGTCACGACGCCAACGTTGGTGGTGGTGTGGGCGGGCTCGAAGCGACTGTCGGCGGGTGCACGGGCGGCCAGGTCTTCGGTCAGGCTCAGCAGTCCACCGATCCAGCGGGTGGCGTGGTGCACGGCGTTCACGGCCTCGGCCGGGCGTGAGCTGTGCCCGTCCATGCCGGTGACGGTGGTCGTGTACTCGTAGCAGCCCTTGTGGGCGCCGATGACCTGCAGGCCGGTGGGCTCGCCGACGATGGCGGCTGCCGGCCGGGGGGCGTCGGCCAGCGAGTCGATCAGCACCGGGGCGCCGTGGAAGCCGTCCTCCTCGTCGTAGGTGAGGGCGAGGTGTACCGGTCGGGCCATGTCGAGGGCCGCCCACCGGGGGGCGAGTGCCAGCACGCAGGCCACGAACCCCTTCATGTCGGCGGTGCCCCGCCCGTAGATGCGGTCGTCGACGCGGGTGGCGGTGAACGGCGGCGACGTCCAGTCGTCGGGGTCGACGGGCACGACGTCGCTGTGGCCGGCCAGCATGATCCCACCGTCGACCACCGGGCCGATCGTGGCGAACAGGTTGGCCTTGGTGCCGGTGGGGTCGTGGCTGAGCCTGATGTCGGAGGCCACGCCGTCGAGGCGGTCGACCACCCAGGCGATGAGGTCGACGTTGGGCGTGAGCGCCACCGACGGGAAGGCGATCAGGTCGTCGAGGATCGCCAGGGTGTCGTCCAGTAGCGGGTGCTCGCTCATGGCTTGACGAACAGTTCGCGTGGATAGTTCGCCAGGGTCTCAGCCGGGCCCTCGTCGCGTATGAGGAGGCTCTCGGTGATCTCGAGGCCCCAGTCGTCCATCCAGAGGCCGGGCATGAAGTGGAAGGTCATGCCGGGTTCGAGGATCGACTCGTCGGTCGGTCGGAACGAGATGGTGCGCTCTCCCCAGTCGGGCGGGTAGCTGATGCCGATCGGGTAGCCACAGCGGCCCTCCTTGTGGATGCCGTACTTCTCCATGGTGCCGTAGAGGGCGTTGGCCACGTCGCAGGCCCGGTTGCCGGCACGACCGGCGTCGAGCCCGGCCTCGAGTCCTTCGATCAGGGCCTTCTCGGCCTCGAGCATCTCGGGCGGCGGGGTACCGAGGTACACGGACCGGCACAGCGGCAGTTGGTAGCGGCGGTGGGCCCCTGCAATCTCGAGGAACGTGCCGGCGCCGCTCTCGAGCGGCTTGTCGTCCCAGGTCAGGTGCGGAGCGGAGGCGTCGGCTCCGGTCGCGAGTATCGGCACGAACGCTGCGTAGTCGCCGCCGAACTCCTCGGTGCCCGACATCGCGGTGCGGTAGATCTCGCCGACCAGGTCGCACTTGCGCATGCCCGGTTCGATCAGTTCGCGGACCCGGTCGTGCATGAGTTCGACGATGCGGGCAGCGCGCCGCATGTAGACCAACTCCTGCTCGGACTTGACGCCCCGCTGCCAGTTGACGAGTCCGGTGGCGTCGACCACGTCGGCGCCGGGCAGGGCCGCCACGAGGTTCTGGTGGGCGGCGGCCGAGTAGTAGTAGTTGTCGAGTTCCACGCCGACCCGGCCGGACCCGAGGTCGAGGTCGTTGAGCAGACCACCCAACTGCCCGAAGGCGTGGCGCTCGGTGGACATGACGTGGTCGTCGGAGTAGTCGAGGATTCGGGACCCGTCCATGTAGACGGTGCGTCGGGCGCCGTTGGCGTCCATGCGTCGACCCCACCACCACGGCTCGCCGTCGTGCCCGACGATCACCGCCTGGGGCGTGTAGAACGACCAGCCGTCGTAGCCGGTCAGCCAGGACATGTTCGACGGGTCGGCGGCGACCATGACGTCGATGCCGGCGGCGTCCATCGCCGCACGGACCTTGGCGAGCCGTGCGGCGTACTCGTCACGGCTGAACGGAAGTTCCACGTCCGGCATCGGCACAACGTAGTGGTCGTGCCATGCGGGCGGAATGGCCCGGAGGCAATAGCGTTCGCACCATGGTTGGACTCACCGACGGGCAGGTGGCGCAGTACCGCGAGCAGGGCTGGGTGGCGCCGATCGACGTGCTGACCGCCGCCGAGGCTGCAGACGCACTTGGAGAACTCGAGGCGGCCGAGGTCGACTTCCCGGACGACCTCCACGCCGAGAACCGCAACAACGCACACCTGGTGCTCCCGTTCCTGGCCGAGCTGGCGGTACACGAGGTCGTGGTGGACTGCGTCCGGTCGTTGGTCGCCGATCCTGTCGCTTTGTCAAGTTCGGTGCTGTTCATCAAGGAGCCACAGACGGGCTCCCACGTGACCTGGCACCAGGACGCCACCTACATGGGGCTCGAGCCCGACGACTTCGTCACGGCGTGGATCGCCCTCACGCCCAGCACCGTCGAGAATGGCTGCGTGTCCGTGATCCCCGGCACGCACCGCCTCGGGATCGTCAAGCACACCGACGCCTACGGCGCCGACAACATCCTGACGCGGGGCCAGTACGTGGATGTCGACGACTCGTCGGCGGTCGACCTCGTCCTGGCACCCGGCCAGATGTCGCTGCACCACCCCCACCTGGTCCACGGCTCGCAACCCAACCGCTCCGACGGCCGGCGTGTCGGCGTGGCGTTCCAGTCGTACCTCGGTGCCGGAGTGCGCCCGACCCGTGGCGAGCACCATGTGATGGCGCTCGACGAGCGGACCGTCGATCCGGCATTTCACGTGGTCCGGGTACCGACCGGACGGTGCACCCTCGAGGACCGGGCCACCCGGCGCACCGTCAACGAAGCCTTCGCCGACGTCCTGTACGAGAGCGCCGAGGTGCGCCGCCGACTCTGACCTCCAATCCCCACCCGGAGCCCCTCTCATGCCGATCCATTTCACCCCCGAGGAGATGCACGCCCGCAAGGGCCGGGCCGCTGCGGCGATCGCCGGCGCCGGCCTCGACGCCCTCCTCATGTTCAAGCAGGAGTCGATGTACTGGCTGACGGGCTATGACACGTTCGGCTTCTCCATGTTCCAGTGCCTGGTGATGACTGCCGACGGTCGAATCGTCCTGCTCAACCGGGCCCCCGACTACGGGACGGCGCTCTACACGTCTGACATCACCGATGTCCGGACCTGGATCGACGTCGAGGGCATGAACCCGGCCGTGGACCTACGGGCGATGCTCGACGACCTGGGCCTCGCCGGCAGCCGGGTCGGTATCGAGATCGACTCGTACGGACTCAAGGCGTCGAACTGGCGCCTCCTCGAGGCGGAGCTCGACGGGTTCCTCGCCTGGACCGACGCCTCCACGCTCGTCCAGGAATTACGCCGCACAAAGAGCCTTCAGGAGTTGGTGTACGTGCGGCGCGCCGCCGAACTGGCAGACGACGCCTGGGACGAGGCGGTGCGCCTTGCCGGCCCGGGCGTCGACGAGGCCGAGATCCTCGCGGCGATGCAGGGGGCGGTGTTCCTCGGCGGCGGCGACTACGCCGGCAACGAGCTGATCATCGGGTCGGGCCCGGGGGCGCTCATGGTCCGCTACACGTCGGGCCGTCGGCGGCTCGACGACGACGACCAACTCACGCTCGAATGGTGCGGCGTGCAACGCCGCTACCACGCGGCGATGATGCGGACGATCCTCGTCGGTGAGCCCGATCCGGTGCAGGTCGACATGCACCGGGCCTGCGAAGAGGCGCTGCTGGCCTGCGAGGACGCCATCCGGCCGGGCGCAACCCTGGGCGAGGTCTTCGACGTGCACGCCGGGGTGCTCGACGCCGCCGGCTACCGGGAGCACCGCCTCAACGCCTGCGGCTACGGCATGGGCGCTGTCTACGCCCCGGTCTGGACCGATCCGCCGATGCTCTATGAGGGCAACCCGCTCGAGTTCGAGGCGAACCACACCTTCTTCCTGCACATGATCCTGCTGAACCACGCCGACCAGAAGGCCATGACGCTCGGCCATTCGGTGGTCGTGACCGACACCGGCTGCGAACGCCTCAGCCGGTCAAGCCTCGACCTCGTCCTGGCCTGAACGACCTGCACTACGCGTGCTGCGTTCGATGGTCTGGGCGCCCTTGCCGGGGTTGAAGATGTCGGTGGGGTCGAGGGCGGCCTTGACGGCCCGCATGAGGTCGAACTCGACCTGCGACTTCTGGCCGGGGAGGCGGGCGAGCAGGTCCTGGCCGATGCCGTGCTCGGCGCTGATCGTGCCGCCCAGCTCCCAGATCACCTCGTCGACGGCGGCGGTGACGGACCCGACCAGATCCGGGGCCAGGCGGCCGCCATGTTCGAGGGAGGGCAGCACGTAGACGTGGAGGTTGCCGTCGCCGAGGTGGCCGAACGAGAAGGTGACCGCCTCGGGGCCGCAGAGCCGGGCGGCGATGGCCTCGACCGAGCGCTGGAATTCGGGGATCCGGTCGATCGGGACGGCGGCGTCGAACTTGGCACCCCGGCTGTCGAAGAGCATCTCGGGCGGGAGCTCGTCGCGCAGCGTCCAGAGGTTGGCCTCCTGCGAGGCGGTCTCGGCGACGACGGCGTCGGTGGCGTAGCCGCGCTCGACGGCCTCGGTGAGGAAGCGGGTGACCGTGTCGGTGACGGGCTCGCTGCCGCTGAACCGTGCCAGCAGGTACCACTCGGACCGGGTGTCGATGGGCCGGACCACGTCGAGCACGTCGACGGCCACGCCGACGCCCATCTCGGGGACCAGTTCGAAGGCGGTCAGGCCGCCGGGGTCGATCGAGCGGGCCAGCCCGTAGAGGTCGGTGACCACGTCGAGGCCGGTGAGCGAGGCGAACAGCGACCGGTGGTGCGACATCGCCGGCTGGAGTTCGAGCACCGCCCTGGTGACCACGCCGAGCGTGCCCTCGGCGCCGATGAAGAGGTGCTTGAGGTCGTAGCCGGTGTTGTCCTTGCGCAAGGCCCGCAGGCCGTCGAAGACCCGACCGTCGGCGAGCACCGCCTCGAGGCCGAGGACGTGGCGTCGGGTGTTGCCGTAGCGCAGCACGTTGAGGCCACCGGCGTTGGTGGAGATGGCACCCCCGACGGTGGCGCTGCCGCGGGCGCCCCAGTCCATCGCCAACTGCCGGTCGACGGCGGCGGCTGCCTGCTGGACCTGCTCGATGGTGCAGCCGGCCTCTGCGGTGACGGTGAACCGGGCAGGGTCGACGGAGGTGATCCGGTTGAGGCGGGTGGTGAGCAGCAGCACCGACGGACGGCCGTCGGACAGGTCATCGATCGGTACCGAGCCGCCGGAGAGGCCGGTGTTGCCGCCCTGGGTGACGACGGCGGCACCGTGCCGGGCACACGAGCGCACCACCTCCTGGACGCCGCCGACCGTGTCGGGCCTGGCGACGAGCACCGGCGTACCCGAGTAGGTGCCGCGCCAGCCGGTGAGCGCCGACCCGGCGTCGGCAGGATCGAGCCAACCCCGCGGCCCGAGGGCAGCCTGGATCTCGGCGACGAGCGCTTCGCTCACGTTCGGGTCCCCATGGTTCGCCGAGTGTAGGACGGGACAAGTCAGGCGATCCCGTGACGGCCGGCAGCCGCATCTGGGTCGATCGACCGGCGACGGGGAACCTCCCCGCGTACCTTCGGGCATGCTGGGGACATGCCGTCGATCGACTCCGAGGATGCCCGGCAACGGTTCGCTTCGGCGCGGGTGGCGACACTCGGCACGACGAATCCTGCAGGAGAGGTCGACCTCGTTCCCATCACGTTCGCCATAGAAGACTCTCGCTCGGTGTGCTCGGGAATGTCACGCCGGCCGGCGTACCGTGCAGGTGGGACGCGAGAGGAGCGTGATGGGACTGTTCAGGAAGCGCACACCGCCACCTGTCGTGATGCACGGCCTGGCCCTGGACGCCTGCCCATCATGCGGTACAGCGATCTCCGACGACCCGTCGTTCTGCTGGAACTGCGGTACTCCGCTCGACTTCGACGACATCGAGGAACTCGACGCCGGCGGCGTCTTCGACGAGGACTGCTAGCCCTCCAGCCTGGCTTCGACCCTGGCGGCCGCTTCCCGCACCACCAGTTCGATCTCGCTGGTGTCGGCCCCGCCGGGGAAGCGGAAGACGGGGCCGTAGACGGTGAGCGACGCCACCGCCGTTCCGTCGGGGTCGCAAACGGCGGCCGCCACGCCGGCGATCTCCTCGGAGAACTCGCCGATCGTCCAGGCAGCGCCCGTGCGGCGAACCTCGCCGATCCGTTGGCGTAGGCCGACGAGCGTCGTGACCGTGCATGGCGTGAACTCCTCGAGGCCGACGTCGGCATAGGCGGCGACGTCGGTGTCCGACCAACCTCCCATCAGGGCCAGGCCGGCGGCGATGGTGTGGAGCGGGAACCGGTGGCCGGTCCAGTCGGTGACCTGCACGTGGCCGGGGCCCGGCACCTGGTCGACGTAGAGGCCGTCGCGGCCGTCGGGAACGGCGAGGCCGGCGCACTCGCCCAGCCGGTCGGCCAGGCCCAGCAGCTCCGGCCGGGCCATCTCCCGCAGGGATGAGGGCGAGGCCCCCGAACCGGCCAGGGCGACCAGGCCGGCGCCGATCACGAATCGGCCGGAGTCGTCGATCCGCTCGACGATGCCGAGCTCGTCCAGGCTGGCGAGGATGCGCGAGCACGTCGACTTGGCCAGGCCGGTCGCCCGGGCCACCTCCGAGACGCCCACCGAGCCGCCGCCCGCCGAAACGGCGCGCAACACCCCGAACGTTCGCTCGATCGACTGCACCCGGCTAGCATAGATCACCAGTCACCGGAACGTTCCACTCATTGGAACATACCGACCACCCGAGAAAGCAGGAGAGGGGTACGCCGTGCGCGACGAGGCGCAGTGCGTGATCATCGGAGGCGGCGCCATGGGCACCGGCCTCCTCTACCACCTCGCCCACGAAGGCTGGACCGACACCCTCCTCGTCGAAAAGGGCGAACTCACCTCCGGCTCCACCTGGCACGCCGCCGGACTCATCCCGCACTTCATCGGCAGCCTCAACATGGCCAAGGTCCACCTCGACGCCACGAACCTCTACAAGGCCCTCGAAGCCGAGACCGGCCTCTCCCCCGGCTGGCACGGCTGCGGCGCCGTCCGCCTCGCCGTCAACGCAGAACAGGCCGAGTGGTACCGCTACGTCCAGGGCGTCCTCGAGCTCATCGGCATCGAGTCGCACCTCATCGGACCCGACGAGATCCGCGAACTGGCCCCGCTCATCGAGGACACCTCCGACGTCGTCCTCGGGTTCCACACCCTCCACGACGGATGGGCCGACCCCACCGGCACCACCAACGCCATGGCCTCCGGCGCCCGCCAACTCGGTGCCGAGGTCGCCCGCCACACGCTCGTCACCGACGTCAACCCCCTGCCCGACGGCCGCTGGGAAGTCGTCACCGACAAGGGCCGGATCGTGGCCGACCACGTCGTCAACGCCGCCGGCCACTACGGACCCCAGGTCGGCGCCATGGTCGGGCTCGACGTCCCGATCGTCTCGATGATCCACCAGTACCTCATCACCGAGTCGCTCCCAGCCATGGCCGCCTGCGAGCACGAGATGCCCGTCGTCCGCGACCCCCGATCGTCGTGCTACTACCGCCGCGAGATCGACAGCCTCCTCGTCGGTCCCTACGAACGGGCCGACGCCGTCACCTACGGCACCGACGGCATCGACTGGGACCTCCACTTCCACCTCACCCCGCCCGACCACGACGTCCTCATGCCGTGGCTCGAACTGGCCGCCGAGCGCATCCCCGTCTTCGGTGAGGCCGGCATCAAGCAGACCATCTCCGGCCCCATCACCCACACCCCCGACGGCGGCTTCCTCATGGGCCCCGCCCCCGGCCTGCGCAACTACTGGATGTGCGTCGGCGCCTCGATCGGCATCACGCAGGGCCCCGGCGCAGGCAAGTACCTCGCCCAGTGGATGGTCCACGGCCAGACCGAGGTCAACGTCCGCGAGATGGACCCCCGCCGCTTCGGCCCCTGGGCCACCCTCGACTACACCATCGACAAGTCCATCGACGAGTACCACGAGATGTACCAGGTGCGCATGCCCGGCGAATACCGCCCCGCCGGCCGCCCGATGCGCATGACGCCCATCTACGACCGTCTCGACGCCCTCGGCGCACAGTGGCAGGACGTCTGGGGCTGGGAGCGCCCCCGCTACTTCGGCGAGCCCGAGGACTACTCGTGGCGACGCTCCAACGCCTTCGACACCGTCGCCGCCGAATGCCGCGGCGTACGCGACGGGGTCGGGATCGTCGACCTGACCGCCTTCGCCAAGTTCTTCGTGGCCGGCGACGACGCCGCCGCACTGCTCGATCGCCTCTCGGCCAACCGGCTGCCGGCCCGCCCGGGGGGCCTGCGCCTCGTCCACATGCTCACCTCGTCGGGCGGCATCGAGGGCGAGATGACGATCACGCGCCTCCACTCCCACGACGGCGAGCCGCGCTTCTACCTCAACTCGGCGGTCGCCGGCGAAACCCACGACGAGGACTGGCTGGTCCAGCACATCGAACCCGGCGAGGACGTCGACGTCCACGACGTCACCGGCTCCTACGGGATCCTTGCCGTCACCGGGCCACGGGCCCGCGACGTGCTCACCCCGCTCACCGACGCCGACCTCGGCAACGACGCCTTCCCCTGGCTGACCGGCCGCGAGATCGACGTGGCCGGCGTCCCTTGCATCGCCCTGCGGGTCTCGTACGTCGGCGAACTGGGCTGGGAACTCCACCACCCCATCGACCGAATGGCCGAGCTCTACGACGCCCTCGTCGCCGCCGGCGAACCACACTCCATGGTCCACTTCGGCGCCTACGCCATGAACACCATGCGCATCGAGAAGGCCTACAAGGCCTGGGGCAGCGAACTCACCACCGAGATCACGCCCGTCGAAGCCGACCTCGGCCGGTTCGTGGACCTCGACCGTGACTTCCTCGGACGCGACGCCATCCTCGCCCGCCACACACAGGCCGGCGACGACAACTCCGGCCTCGACATGATCCTCGTCTACGCCGAGGTCGACACCACCGACTCCGACTGCCGAGGCAACGAACCCTGCTACGGACCCGGGGACAGCGACGTCATGGGCGTCACCACCAGCGGCACCTGGGGCCACACCGTGGGGAAGAGCCTCTGCTTCGCCTACGTGGCACCCGGATATGCCACCGCCGGCTCCACCTTCGAGATCCGGCTCTTCAACGAACGCCACACGGCCACCGTCCTCGACGCACCAGCCCACGACCCAGCCAACGAACGACTCCGGACCTGAGGAGGACACAATGGGCGACGACCCCACACCGAAGCGCAGCGGACGGGCCGGCGGACGAGCCGCCCGGGTCGCCGCCCGGGCCGCCGGACCCACTGAAGAGGAGAAGGCCGTCCGCCCCGGCCAGTCCGGCGGCAGGTACAAGCCCCTCACGGACAGCGAGTGCCGCACCGTCTACGACACCGCCCTCACCCTCCTCGAGGAATACGGCATCGGCGGACCCATCCCCGAGTTCATCGACGTCGTCGTCCCCGCCGGCGGCTGGCTCGACGACGACGACCGACTCCACTTCCCCCGCAGCCTCGTCGAGGAGATCATCGGCATGGCCGCCAAGTCCTTCACCTGGCACGGCCTCGACGACAACCGCTCCATCGAGGTCGGCGGCGACCGGGTCCACTTCGGCACCGCCGGCGCCGCCGTCTCCGTCTGGGACCACGAGACCCGGAAGCACCGGCCCTCCGACCTCCGGGACATCTACGACGTGGCCCGACTCGTGGACACCCTCGAGCACATCCACTTCCACGTCCGCACCCTCGTCCCCCGCGACATGGTCGAAGCCCGCGACCTCGACGTGAACACCGCCTACGCCATCGCCATGGGCACCACGAAACCGATCGGCACGTCGTTCTTCCAGCCCGAGCACGTGCACGAGGTCGTCAACATGTACGACACGATCCTCGGCCGCCCCGGTGCCTTCGCCGACCGACCCTTCTGCGTCGCCAACAACACATTCGTCGTGCCACCACTGCGCTACGCCGAGGACGCCGTGCGCTCGATGGTCGCCCAGGTACGGACCGGCATGCCCATCAACCTGCTCTCCGCCGGCCAGGCCGGCGCCACCTCGCCGGCGGCCCTGGCCGGATCGCTGGCCCAGGCACTCGCCGAATGCCTGTCGGCGCTCACCTGCGTCAACCTCATGAGCCCCGGCCACCCGTGCGTCATGGGGCTGTGGCCGTTCGTGTCCGACCTGCGGACCGGTTCCATGACCGGCGGATCCGGCGAGGAGGCCGTGCTCAACGCCGCCGCCGCCCAGATGACCAACTGGCTCGGATTGCCCTCCGGCGTCGCCGCCGGAATGGCCGACTCCAAGGTCCCCGACAACCAGGCAGGCCACGAAAAGGGCCTCACCGTTGCGCTCGCCGGACACGCCGGCGCCAACCTCGTCTACGAATCCGCCGGCATGCTCGCCAGCCTGCTGGCCTGTTCCTACGAGGCGCTCGTCATCGACAACGACATGCTCGGCGCCGTCAACCGCACCGTGCGGGGCATCGAGATCACCCCCGACAAGCTCTCCGTCGAAACCATCGGATCGGTCATCTACGGGGACGGCCACTTCCTCGGCCAGGACCAGACCCTGTCGATCATGCAGTCGGAGTACATCTACCCCGAGGTCGGCGACCGGCTCAGCCCCGCCGACTGGTTCGATGCCGGCGCCACCACGGTCGACGAACGGGCCCGCCTACACGTGCACGACGTCCTGTCGACACACTTCCCGTCGCACATCTCCCCAGAGGTCGACGCCGCCGTACGCGAGCAGTTCGACATCTACCTCCCCGTCGAGGAACTCACCACCCCAAGCCGCCGGTCGACGTGACCCGGTCCGGATGGGGCCGCCGACCGGGCCGGCTGGCAGGCTGATCCCATGGACAGGCCACTCGAGGGGCGTCGCGTGCTCGTCGTCGGCGCCTCGTCGGGCATCGGCGCAGCACTCGCAAGGGCCGTGGCGGCCGGCGGCGGCCAGGTCGCCGTGTCAGCCCGGCGCTCCGACCGCCTCGAAGAACTCGTCGCCCAGATGGGCACCGGCTACGCCGTCCCCGGCGACGCCACCGACCCCGACGACGCCCGCCGAGTAGCCGACCACGCCGCCACCGCCCTCGGCGGACTCGACCTCATGGTCTACGTCGCCGGCTACGGGGTGCTCCAGCCCCTCGTCGAAACCGACCCCGACACGTGGACCGACGTCTTCCGGGTGAACGTGGTCGGCGCCAACCTGGCCGCCGCCGCAGCGCTCGACCACCTCGGACCCGACGGCATCGCCGCCTTCGTGTCGTCGCGCACCGTCGACGACGCCAACCCGATGTTCGCCACCTACTCGGCCACCAAGGCGGCCCTCGACCAGTGCATCCGGGTCTGGCGCCACGAACACCCCGACCGGCGCTTCGTGCGCATCGTCATGGGCAACACCGCACCGACCGAGTTCGCCGACCACATGCGACCCGAGCGCCTGGGCGAAGCACTCGAGGCATGGCAGGGGCTCGGCATCCCCGGCGGGATGATGGACGTCGACGACGTGGGGTGTGCCCTGGCCGAGGCCCTCGCCGTGGCCCTCGACCACCCAGGCATCGATAGTTCGGAGATCAGGTTCGACGCCCGCCCGAACTGAGCCTGCGCGGGAATCAGTCCTCGACGACTCCGGCGATCGCCTTCTCGGTCACGCCCACCAGCGGCGCCACGTTCGGGTAGCCGGCGTAGGGCGCCAGGAAGACGAGGGTCTCGCGCAGTTCCTCGACGGACAATTCGCCGTTGGCCAGCGCCGACCGGGCCTGGAGCCCCCAGATGTCCGTCGCCCCGTTCGCCGCAATCACGCCCATCGCCAACAGGCGACGATCGCGAAATGACAGCACGTCACGGTCCCAGACCTCGGCGAACAACGACCGCAGCATCACGTCGTTGAAGGCGCTCACGCCCTCGGGGATCTCCCGAACCTCGTCGCCGTAGACCTCGCGCATCCTCGCCAGGCCTCGCTCCCTCGCCGACCGTTCGTCGTGTTCGTCGTGTTCGTCGCTCATGGTGTTCCTCCTTGTTCGTCGCCCACGCCGAAGACCTCCGACATGGCCCGTTCGAGTGCCTCGACCATGCCACGCAGGCCACCGTCGGCGCACAGGTCGGCGGCCAGGCGCAGGTCCTTGCGGGCGATGTCGGTGGTCGCCTGCATGCGGTCACGGCTCGCACCGACGAGGTACCCGGCCGGCAGGTCGAGGATCGGCAGGAACTGCTCGGTCAGGGCGCCCAGTTGTCCGACGTGCCGCCAGGCACCCACGAGTGCGTCCGTGTCGACCTCGGCACCCTGCGCCATCTCGATGGCGGCGGCGCTGGCCGCGAACTGCGCATAGGTCATGACGTTGAACGCCAGTTTCATGGCAGCGCCGGCGCCCACAGGCCCGGCGGCGATGACGAGGCTGCCGTAGTGGCCGAGCAGTGCGGCGGTGGCAGGGTGCAGGTCGTCCCGCCCGCCCACGAAGAGGACGAGTTCTCCGGCCCGGGCAGCGGCGGCGCCACCGGCCACGCACACGTCGTGGAGGTCACCGCCCCATCCGGCCGCCTGCTCCCTGGCAGAGGCAACCGCGTCGGGGTGGATGGTCGAGTGGACGAGGACGGTGAGGGGCTCACCCCGCCCGGCAACGCCGCCGGCCAGGTCCTCGACCACCAACTCGACGTGGTGGGCGTCGGGAACGCAGACGCTGACCACGTCGGCGACGGCGGCCAGTTCGGCGCCGGACGCTGCAGCAGTCGCTCCGGCGGCGACCGCCTCCTCGACCGCCGTCGGGTCGAGGTCGAACACGGTGACCGGCACGCCGACTTCGAGCAGGCGTCCGACCATGGCCGAACCCATCTGGCCCAGGCCCACGTACCCGACGCTCATGCTGTGCCCCTCATGCGGCACCCCCGGGCGTGAACCGGATCGGCAGGCTCGCCCATCCGGTGACGTTGGAACTGTGGAACCGGACCTTGGCGTCGTGGTCGACCTCGTAGTCGGGCAGGCGCCGGTGAACCTCCTCGAGCGCCACCCGTCCCTCGAGGCGGGCCAACGCCGCACCCAGGCAGAAGTGGGCGCCATAGCCGAAGGCCAGGTGCCGCTCGGGTCGCCGGTGGAGGTCGAAGTCCTCGGCGGTCGGCCCGAACTCGCGCCCGTCGTGGTTGGCGGCGCCGATCAGCAGCAGCACCGAGTCGCCCTCGTGCATCTGCCCGCCGTGCATCTCGTGGTCACGGGTGAGGGTGCGGTGCATGTACTGCGTCGAGTTGTGGAAGCGCAGAACCTCTTCGACCGCACCGGGCGTCAGGCCCGGGTCGGCCACGAGTTCGTCGCGCTGGCCGGGGTGCCGGGACAGGACCTCGACGGCGTTGGACACCAGCTTGGTCGTGGTCTCGTGGCCGGCGATCACCAGCAGCACGCAGAAGCCGAGCAACTCGGGCTCGGTGAGCGCACGCCCGTCGACCTCGAGGGCGAGCAGGTCGGTGATGAGGCCCACACCGCGGGAGGTGCGTCGCCGATCCAGGTCCTCCTGGAAGTAGCCGACCATCTCGAACATCGCCTCCATCGCCGCCTGGGGCATCTGCATCGACCCGTCCTCGCGCACGAGGACCTGGTCGGCGACGCGGCGCAGGAACGGTCGGTCCGCCTCGGAGATCCCGAGCACGGCCGAGATGACGTCCATCGGGAACGGCGAGGTGATGTCTGCGACCAGGTCGGCCTCACCCCGCTCGACGACCGCATCGACGTACCCGGCCACGATGCGGCGGACCTCGTCCTCCATCTCGGCCATGCGTCGGACCGTGAAGACCCGGGACACCAGTTGGCGAAACACCGTGTGGTCGGGTGGGTCCATCTCGATCATCTGCTCGAAGGCCGGCCGCTCGCGGCTGCGGTCCCTGCGGCTCTCGAGGGCCACGCCACCCGTCGACGAGAAGGTCCCGAAGTCGCGGAACGCCTCGAGCACGTCATCGAAGCGGCTCAACGCCCAGAACCGCAGGTCGGGGTTCCAGTAGGCGGGAGCCTCGTCTCGCAGCCGGGCATAGACGGCGTAGGGGTCGTCGTGAACCGCGAAGGCATACGGGTTGTAGACGAGCTCGCCGGGAGGTGCCTGGGCGCTCACGAACGCGACCTTAGTGAGGGCTTCGGGTGTGGCTCCCAGCCGGTTGCATCGGGACCGGCGGAAGTCGCCGGGTTCGTCGCTTCGGTCCCGCCCGCGAAAGCCTGAGGTGCTGATGTCGTCCCAGGGGAAAGGTCCGCCGATGAGTCCACGCTTCGAGGGGCGAGTCGCCATCGTCACCGGCAGCGGTGGAGGGATCGGCGAGGCTTACGCCAGGGCCCTCCACGCCGAGGGCGCCCGGGTCGTCATCGCCGAACTGGACGCCGAACGCGGGCAGGCTGTGGCCGACGACCTGGGCGAGGGCGCCCTGTTCGTGCCGACTGACGTGGGCGATCCCGCCAGCACGGATGCCATGGCCACAGCGACCGTGGACGCCTTCGGGCGCATCGACCACCTCGTCAACAACGCCGCCATCTTCGGCGACATGGAACTGGCCGGGCTCACGACCGTCGACTACGGCTACCTCGACCGGTTCCTGCAGGTGAACATGCTGGGCGCCCTGCACTGCACCCGGTCGACCATGGGACCGATGGGCGAGGTCGGCGGCGGCAGCATCGTGAACCAGTCGTCGACCGCCTCGTGGATGGGGATCGCCGGCTTCTACGGGTTGGCCAAGGCGGGGCTCAACTTCCTCACCTCGTCGCTCGCCCACGAACTGGGCTGGCACAACATCCGGGTCAACGCCATCGCCCCCGGGCCGACCGGGACCGCAGCGTTCGACAGGCAGGTGCCGGAGGCATTCCGCGAGCCACTGGTGGCGAGCCTCGCCATCAAGCGGCTCGGCCAGCCCGACGACCACGTGGGCCCGGTGCTGTTCCTGCTGTCGGACGAGGCCAGGTGGATCACCGGCCACGTCCTCGCCGTCGACGGCGGCCAGGTGACGCGCATCTGAGTCCGGGGCTGGCGCGGGAAACCGCTGCTCCGGCAGCCACTCTCAGGGAGATCGGCGTTCGAGGATCCAGTCGTCGCCGTCGCGTCGGTAGCGGAGGCGGTCGTGCAGCCGATTGGGGCGACCCTGCCAGAACTCCACCAGGTGTGGCCGGACGCGGTAGCCGCCCCAGTGGTCGGGACGCTCGACCCCGCGGCCCGACCAGCGGTCCTCCTCCGCTGCGTACGCCTCATCCAGGACCGACCGGTCGTCGACCACCGCACTCTGGTCGGAGGCCCACGCCCCGATCTGACTACCCCTGGGCCGCGTCAGCCAATAGGCGTCGGACTCGGCGCTGCCGATCCGCTCGGCGCTCCCGGTCACTCGGACCTGCCGGCGCAGCTCGATCCAACTGAAGATAAGCGCCGCCCGGCCCGAGGTGTCGATCTCCTCGGCCTTGTCGCTCGAGTAGTTCGTGAAGAAGACGAACCCGTCCTCGGCGACCGTCTTCAACAGCACGTTGCGCGCCGATGGCCAGCCGTCGGCGGTCACCGTGCTCACCACGAAGGCGTTGGGCTCCCAGTAGCCCGCCTCCTCGACCTCTGCGAACCAGCGCTGGAACTGGACGATCGGATCGTCGGCCATGTCGGACGCGTCGAGCCCCCGATCCTGGTACTCCTCCCGGCGCCCGCTCAGGTCCACGACCGGAGTCAACACCCCCGCGGCACGCCGGGCAAATGCGCGGTGATGCCTACCCGGTCAGGGCACAAGGTGGGCGATCGGCCCCGAAGGGTCGGCCAGGCCGGCGACCGACGACCAGGGCAGGTCGACCCACGGCGTGCCCGCCACGCCCGGCGCCACCTGGTACTGGTCGAACCGGAGCACCACGCCCGTCGCAGCGACCGCCAGGTGCCGGAAGTTGGAGGCGTCCGCTGCGAGGCCCTCGGTGAACAACGTGTCGGCTCCCAACTGCGCCTCGAGGTTCGCCCGAGCCGCCGTGGCGAGCTTGTCCAGCCACGGCCCATCGGCCACGAACAGGTCGGCTACGGCAATCTCACGCCCGGTCGACAGGTCGACCAGCAGCGTCGAGGTCTCCTGCTGGGCGGTCGCGGCGTCGTTCCACTCCGTCGTGAAGTCGAACACCACGCTGAGCAGCCGATCGTCGACGAGCAGCACCTTTCCCGTACCCCGCAGCGTGCTGGCACCTGCACCAGCGCCCTCTTCTTCGAGCACCGCCGCCCGAAACGTCGAATAGGCCTTGGCGACGACGGCCTCCAGGGCACCGTTGACGGCATGATCCGCGGGTGACTCCGACACCTGCGGATAGCTGAGGTCGTAGTCGGCCAGCTCCCCGATCTGTCCGGACATCCGGTTGGAGTAGACCTTCGGCGCACCCTCCCGGGTTGCCGTGGCCACCTGGCCATCGTCGGCATCGACGGTGGTGACCGACCCGCTCCCACCCGAGTCGGCCCTGACCAGCACACCGGCCGTGTCCGACGGATTGGCGCCACTCATCTCCCGGCCGTCACCGGGCGCGCACCCGCCGGCCAACACGCCCGAGAGCGCAACGGCGAGCACCACGGCACGACGCGCCACCCTTCTCCCCGAAACCTCCTGAACGGCCACACCCGCCCCCGATCCCGCAGCCGACCACATCACGGCCCGCAGGGTACCGACCGCGACGCACCACCCGGATTCGCCCCACGCCACCCCCTCGGGGTTGCTACGGTCGCGCCGATGCCCCGAATGCGCCGAGGAAGCCCACAACGCCGGGACGACACCGCCGAGCCGGACCAACTGCTGCTCGACCTCGTCAACGGCCTCCGCGAGCTCGACGAGCGCGTGGCCGCCCTCGAACGGCGCTTCGACGCACTCGGCGAGAGCGCCTCCAGCGACGACGAGGACGCCGTCATGGAGCTCCGTCTCCACGTGGCGCGCCTGTCCGCCGAGTTGACCCGGGCGACCGTCGAGTTGCAGGGGCAGATCGCCGAACTGGCGGGACGATCCGGCGACGACCTCCCGGAGTCACCCGAACTGGTCGGCGACGAGGCCTTCGAGGACCTCACGGTCGACTCGCCAGCACGCGCTCCCGACCGGCGCCGCACCAGCGGCTGGCAGCCCGCCGACTAGGACGCACCGGCCACGCTCCGGATCCGGAAGCCGGCCCCTACGACGAAGCGTCGATGAGGGCGTCCAACAACTGTTGTGCCCTCGCCTGGATCTGGCCCCACTCAATCCAGTCCGGCGGATCCTCGGCCAGGGCCTTCGCCGCATCGACCTGGAGTCCGCCGAGTTCGGCCACGATGTCCGTCACCGAGTCGGGAAGGTCGATCGGCTCCGGGTCGGCGCCGGCGCCATCCCCGGTGCTGTCCCCGGTGTTGTCCCCGGTGTTGTCCCCCGACGGCGTCGAAGCACCCGTGGACCCGCCGAAGATGCTGGCAAGGTCGGTGTCCGTCAACACCTCGAGCGCCTCCTGGAGCGAATCGGCCATCACCACGTCCTCGCCGACCGCCACGATCACCCGCTCGAGTTCGGGGACGGTGTTGTCACCCTCGGCCTGCACGTAGAGCGGCCGCACGTAGAGCACCGAGTTCTTGATCGGGACCAGCAGCAGCTCGCCGAACAGGACCGTCGACCCACGCTGGCTGAGCAGCGTCTGGAGGGTGGCGACCTCCTCGTCGTTGCGGATCCGCTCCTCGGACAGGGCCGGACCGTCGAAGTTGGAGGTCGGCGGCCGGTAGAGCACCAGCTCGCCGTAGTGCTCGTCGTCGCTGCGGCCGACGATGTACGCCGCCAACTCCTTGCGGGCGTCCTGCTCGTCGAGCGGCACAAAGGCCCGCAGGATCACGAACTCGGTCTCGTCGCCGCCGGGCAGGTCGAGCATCGTCCGGTAGGGAGCCATGCGCATGTCGCGGGTTCCGATCCGGATGCCCTGCTTGTCGACGAGCACCAGGTCGCGGGCGCCCTCGCCGGTGCGGCCCGGATCCTGGGAGACCGCCCACTCGGAAGCCCGCTGGTAGAAGTTCTCCGTGTCGTCGACATGGTAGGCGCCCCACAGTTCGGTCTGAATGCGGAACAGGTCCTCGGCATACCGGAGGTGCTCGGCCAGTTCGACGGGCATCTCGGAGATCGGACGGAAGAGGCTGCCGAAGGCGCCCTCGTAGGCCCTGATGATCGGATCGTCGGCATCGGCCACGTAGAAGGTGACACTGCCGTCGAAGGCGTCGACGACGGCCTTGACCGAGTTGCGAACGTAGTTGAACCCGGTTCTAAGGCCGCTCTGCGACGGAAGTTCGCGCACCGGTGCCCGCTGGGCGTACGGATAGCGGTTGGTCGTCGTGTAGCCGTCGATCACGTAGACGATCCCTCCCTCATGGAGAACCGGGTACGGATCGGCGTCGAAGCGCAGGAAGGGCGCCAACTTCTCGACCCGCTCCCGGACGTCGCGGACGTAGACGACCCGCGAGTCTTCGGTGATGAAGTTCGAGATCAGGGGCTCGAGTTCGCCGAACCGGAGGGAGAACGCTGCCCGCCGCACCAACGAGCCCATCGACACACCGCCCTCGCCACCGATGTCCGCATAGCGAACCTCCAGGGTCTCCTGGTTCTCGTCGGTGTAGTCGACCTCGTCCCGGCTGGCTCCGACGATGGCATAGCCACCGAGCTCCTCGCCGACATAAATCTGCGGCTGATCGATCGTCACACCGAGCGACGGATCGATCGAGATGGGCAGGTCGCCGATGAGGAACTCGGGATCGCCGGTCGCCCGAACCCGACTCACGGGAGCGAGGGCCACGCCGTAGCCATGCGTGAACGCCACGTGCTGGCTCTCCCACGAGCGGGTCACGTTCGGCTCGAGCTCGCGGGCACCGATCATCACCTGGGTCGGCTCACCGCCGACCAGGTACCGGTCGGAGTCGAGCTCCCGGCTGAAGCGGTAGAACTCGCGCTCGCCCTGGAGCCGGTCGAAGGTTCCCTGGACGACGAGTGGATCCAGAACCCGGATGTTGCGGACCGTGCCCGGGCTGGCGAGGAGGTCCTCGCCGGTGATCACGTTGTCCATGCCGTCCAGTTGCAGCACCGTGACGTCGTCGAGGCCGAAGGCCTGACGGGTCGCCTCGATGTTGCGGCCGATGTACTGGGCCTCCTTCTCGGACTCCGCCGGCTCGACCCGAAGGTTCTGGATCACCGCCGGATAGATGTTTCCCATCACCAGGGCCACGAACGCCCACAGGCCGACGGCCAACACCGGCAGCACCCAGCCTCGACGCCGGATGTTGACGATCAGCAGGATGACGGCAAAAAGCGAGATGAGGATCAGGAGGTTGATCGCCGGAAGTTGCGCTTTGACGTCGGTGTAGGTCGCGCCGTGGACGGCGCCCCTGGTCGAGGTCGTCAGCTCGTAGCGGGCCAGCCAGTAGTCGGCGGCCTTCACCAGGGCGAGGAGACCGAGCAGGAGCGAGAGGTGGGCCTTGACCGCCGGCTGGACCCGCTCGCCCACGGTCTGGAGTCGGATGCCGCCGTTGAGGTAGTGGAGCACCGTGGTCACGACCAACGTGACGATCAGGGTGCCGAACAGCCATCCAACCACAAAGCTCGTGAACGGCATCTTGAAGACGTAGAAGCCGATGTCCTTGCCGAACTGGGCGTCCTCGATGCCGAAGTCGCCGCCGTTGGTGAACAGCAGCCACTCCTGCCAGCGGTCCGACACGCCGAGGCCGGCCAGGAGTGCCAGCAGCGCCGATCCGACGACCCGAACCATCCGGGCCCGGCGGCCCACGGCCACGTGGTACCGGGCCAACAGGTCTTCTTCGGGGCCGGGTGGCCGCACGATCGGAGCGAGGCGATCGGCGACGGTCAGGTTCACGAAGCAGATGACGAAGAAGAGGGAAGTGAACAACGCCACCAGCACGACCTGTGCAAGGAGTACCGACCGGAACACGTCGCCGTAGCCGAGTTGGTCGAACCACAGGTAGTCCGTGTAGAAGCCGGCGAGGCCGCGCAGCGACAACATCAGGATGCTTCCGACGATCAGGAGCCCAAAAGCGATCACCCGGACCCGGCGCGATCCAGGTCTGCGGGTTCGACGGCCGAAGGCCGGGCGCGAA
>Ga0257112_10000093_pt1 | contig 36740 bp, 39 predicted proteins | sample LP_taG_5_FD_191565 | JGI IMG/M metagenome (GOLD analysis project Ga0257112, IMG submission 191565) | Marine microbial communities from Northeast Subartic Pacific Ocean, Canada - LP_J_2015_P26_1000m | ecosystem: Environmental > Aquatic > Marine > Oceanic | place: Canada: Northeast Subartic...
GGCCGGGCTCCGGACACGTCTGACCCTCCGGACACGGAGGCGGCTGGTTGCCCTCGCCACCCTGGTTGCCCTGGCCACCCTGGCCGGGCTCCGGACACGTCTGACCCTCCGGACACGGAGGCGGCTGGTTGCCCTCGCCACCCTGGTTGCCCTGGCCACCCTGGCCGGGCTCCGGACACGTCTGACCCTCCGGACACGGAGGCGGCTGACCCGGATCGCCCGCAGGCTGGTTGACGTCGCCGGGCGCGGGAGCGGGATCGACCTCCTGGGCGGCTGCCGCCACCGGCAGCATCAACACGCTCAGCAGCGCCAGCAGCGTGACCCGCAATGCCTGACGGCCGTACCTGCGGCGTCCTGACCCAGTCCAGAATCCATGTCGCATCGGATGCCCTCCTCCCCGTTCGGGGCTGCACCTGGAAGTCTCAACCCTCGACAGTAGACGCGATGCACCTGTCAGTACCACTACACCCACCGAACAGCGCGGAGATCGGTCGAACGGCAATACTGGTCGCATGGGATTCGACCCGCAGCGCCGCCACCGGCGTCGGCCGAGCGACGTCGCCTACGTTGCCACCGCCCTCGTCGTGGGGGCACTCCTGGTGCTCTGGGCCCTCGTGGGCTGACCCGTGGAGAATCCGGAAACGCTCGGCGAACTCGAGGTCCGCTTCATCCAGCCCCACCAGGCGGTGAAGCCCTACCTCTGTCCGGGCTGCAACCGGGACATCCCCGGCGGCCTCGGGCACGTCGTCGTGGTACCGGTCGAGGCCCCCGACCTGCGGCGCCACTGGCACCGGGGGTGTTGGGATCGCCGTCGCTGAACGGCGACGGGTTCAGAAGGCACCCTCGATGCGGTCCAGCCCGTCGGGCAACACGCCGACCACGTCGAAGCGGACGGGGAGCACTGCATGGTCCTGTCCAGGACCCGACAGCCACTCGAGGGCGGCGCGGCGCAACCGTTCCCGTCGGCGCCGATCGACGGCCTCGGCGGGTGCTCCGAACCGGACCGAGGAGCGCGCCTTGACCTCGCAGAAGGCGACGACTCCGTGTCCGACGACGATCACGTCGATCTCGCCGGTACGACCGCGCCAGTTGCGGGCCACGACGCGGTAGCCGTCACGCCGGTAGTCGCGGGCGGCGCTGCGCTCACCCCACCGGCCGAGGGCCAGGTGGCGGGCCGTGGGTCGGGTGACGGACCCCCGGGGAACAGCGTGTCGGGACATGGCCTGACGTTAGGGACGGCCTGTGACGGTCGAGTCGGCGCCCTTCTCGGAGCGGCCGGGCAGATCAGAACTCCCGCTTCTCCCTAACCTTGGCGCGCTTTCCGATCCGATCGCGGAGGTAGTAGAGCTTCGCCCGACGGACATCGCCCCTCGACAGCACCTCGATGTGGTCGATGATCGGGGAGTGGACGGGAAAGGTGCGCTCCACGCCGACGCTGAAGCTGATCTTGCGGACTGTGAAGGTCTCGCGGACGCCACTTCCCTGTCGACGGATGACAACGCCCTCGAAGACCTGGAGGCGCTGGCGGTTGCCCTCGACAACCCGGACGTAGACCTTGAGGGTGTCGCCGGCACCGAAGTCGGGCACGTCGTCGCGGAGGTTCGCCTTGTCGATGATATCAGTGCGCTGCATGGTGGTTCCTGGTTCAGATCTGGAGATCAGCGTGTGGCCGACGCTGCGTGCAACGTCTCGGCCGACCGGGCAGCATACGGGCGCCAGTGCGCCACCCGGCGCGGCACCCGCCTTCCTCAGTCTCCATCCGTGGCGGTGTCTGCGGTGGGACCCGCCAGGCCGTGGGACTCGAGCAGCGAGCGCTCCTCGTCGGTCAGGCCCCCGCGTCGCTGGATCAGGTCCGGGCGCCGCTCGAGGGTGCGATGGATCGCCATCGCATGGCGCCACTGGGCGATGCGGGCGTGGTCACCGGACCTCAGGACCTCGGGAACCTCATTGCCCCGGAAGTCCGCAGGACGCGTGTACTGGGGGTACTCGAGCAGCCCGGACGAGAACGACTCCTCGTCGGTGGAGGCCTCGTTGCCGAGCACCCCCGGCAGCAGGCGGGCGACAGCCTCCACGACGACGAGTGCCGCCAGTTCCCCGCCGGCCAGGACCAGGTCGCCGATCGAGAGCTCCTCGTCGCAGAGTTCGTCCCGAATCCTCTCATCGACGCCCTCGTAGCGCCCGCAGAGCAGCGAGAAGCCGTCCCGGGCCGCCAATTCATGGGCGACCCCCTGGTCGAACCGGCGACCGGCGGGGTCGAGCAGGATCAGCGGACGGGGAGGTTCGGCCGCCTCGACCGCTGCGAAGGCCGGATCGGGCATCAGCACCATGCCCGCCCCGCCGCCGAACGGACTGTCGTCGACCGTCCGATGGACGTCGGAGGTGGCAGCACGCAGGTCGCGTGCGTTGACCTCGAGGAGGCCGGCGTCCGATGCCCGACCCAGGATGCTCCGTCCGACGTAGTCGCCGATCATCTCCGGAAAGATCGTGAAGACGTCGATGCGCATGGTCAGGCTCCCGATCCGTCGTCGGGGTCGTCGAGCAGCCCGCTGGGAACCTCGACGGCGACGCGAACACCCGGCTGGTAGTCCACGATGAAGACCGAGGGGACGAGTCGTCCGTCCTCGAGTTCGAGGAGGTCGCTCGCCGGGTTGTCGAGGACCGCCTGCACCCGCCCGTGGCTCCGTCCGTGCTGGTCGACGAGCTCGGCGCCAACCACCTGGTGCACCCAGAGGGTGTCGTCATCGGGGTCGTCGAGCGGTTCGGCCGACAGCACGACACCGCGCCATGACTCGGCGGCGTCCCGGTCCGGGATGCGGTCGAAGCGAACCAGGAACCGTTGCTGATGGGGTCGGCTGGAGCCGACGGTCAACTCGCCGCGGTCGGTCGACAGGACGGAGCCGGGGGCGAGCCGCTCGACGCGTGCGGTGTGCAGGGTGACCACGACCTCGCCACGGACACCGTGGGGCCGGTCGATCCGACCGACCTCGAGCAGTTCGGGCGCCTCGATGGTGGCGTCCCCTCAATCAGTCGACGAAGTCGACGTCGACCTCGATCTCGTCGCGGATCGCCGCGGATCGCACGATCGTGCGAATGGCGTTGGCCACGCGGCCACGCTTGCCGATGACCCGGCCCATGTCGCCGTCGGCGACGGTGACCGAGAACTTGCAGCGGTCGTCACCCGAGGTCTCGATGAAGACCGCGTCCGGTTCCTCGACGATCGAGCGGATCAGGAAGTCGAGCACTCCCTCTGCGGTGGGGGCCTCTGCGCTCATGCCTTCTCCTCCTCTTCGACCGGAGCCTCTTCGGCGACGGGCTCCTCGGCGATCTCTTCGACAGGAGCCTCTTCGGCGACGGGCTCCTCGGCGACCTCTTCGACAGCGGGCTCTTCGACGACCTCTTCGACCGGAGCCTCTTCGACCGGAGCCTCTTCGGCAACCTCTTCGGCGACGGGCTCCTCGGCAACCTCTTCGACCGGAGCCTCCTCGGCGACGGGGGCGACGACCGGTGATGGCGCGGGCGGGGTGGCATCGACCTGTTCGCCACTGAAGTCGGTCCACGCACCCGAGATCTTCAGGAGCTTCTCGACCCGCTCGGTGGGCTGGGCACCGTTGCGCAGCCAGGCCACCGCCTTGTCGTTGTCGATCTCGATCACCGAGGGATCACGGCGTGGATCGTAGAACCCCAGCGCCTCGATGAAGCGGCCGTTACGAGCCTTGCGCGAGTCGGCGGCGACCACGCGGTAGGTCGGCTGCTTCTTCTTCCCCATCCGCATCAGGCGGAGCTTCACGGCCACGTCGGGCTCACTCTCTGGTCAATGGAAACTGCGTTGAAATCGGACCGGGTGGACACCTGGTGGTCGTACCCGTCGGTCGGGCGATTCGATGGTGCACGTCGGACCGGTGGAACAGTCTGCCCGGTTCGGCGAGCCTTTCCATGCCCTCGTCGAGATCCCTCCGCCAGTCGTTCAGACCAGTGGCGGTGGACCGCTCGAGCCGAGACCTCCGGGTTCCCCCGATCCCAGGCCCTCCCAGGGGTCGTCGCCACCCAGTCCGGGCAGTGCCAGGCCCTTCTTCGGCACCTTCACGGAACCACGTGGCGTCGTCCGCCCACCGAGTCCCCGACGGCCCGCCTTCTGGCCGCGCTTCGACCCACGGCCCCGGCCCTTCGACCCTGCCCCACCCATCTGCTTCATGAGCTTGCGCATCTCCCGGAACTGGCGGACCAACTGACTGACCTCGTTGACCTGCGTGCCGCTGCCGGCGGCGATCCGGGCCCGGCGTGAACCGTCGATCACGTCCGGATCGGCTCGTTCCGCAGGAGTCATCGAGTGGATGATCCCCTCGATGCGGTCGATGCGGCGCTCGTCGAGGTCGGTCTCGACGTCCTTGAGCTGTTGCCCCATGCCGGGGACCATCTTCATGACATCGCCGACCGGGCCCATCTTGCGGATCTGGCGAAGTTGCTCGAGGAAGTCGTCGAGTGTGAAGGTGCCCTCCAGCATCCGGGCCGCCGCCGCCTCTGCCTGCTCCTTCTCGAAGGTCTCCTCCGCCTTCTCGATGAGGGTCTCGACGTCGCCCATGCCGAGGATCCGGCTGGCCAGCCGGTCGGGATGGAACGGCTCGAGGTCCTCCAGGGCCTCGCCCGTCGAGGCGAAGGCGATCGGTCGACCCACCACCTCCTTAACCGAGATGGCCGCACCGCCACGAGCGTCGCCATCGAGCTTCGTGAGCACCACTGCGTCGAGTTCGAGCCGCTCGTGGAAGGCCTCGGCGACGTTGACCGCGTCCTGGCCGGTCATGGCGTCGAGGACGAGAAACGTGTAGTGCGGCTCCAGGGCCCCGGCGATCTCGGCGATCTCCGCCATGAGGTCGTCGTCGATCGCCAGGCGACCGGCGGTGTCGCAGATCAGGACGTCGCGTCCGAGGCGCCGGGCCTCGGCGAGCCCGGCGGCAGCCACCGCCACCGGATCACCGGGCTGGCTGAAGACCGGCACGTCGATGCGCCCTGCCAGGGTACGGAGCTGCTCGACGGCGGCAGGCCGGGCCAGGTCGGCACCCACCAGCAACGGGTTTCGTCCCTTCGCCTTGAACCAGCGTGCCAGCTTGGCGGCTGCCGTGGTCTTGCCCGACCCCTGGAGTCCGGCGAGCAGCACCACCGTCGGCGGCTTCGAGGCGAACGTGATGGGCATCGTCTCGCCGCCGAGGACACCGGTGAGCTCCTCGAGCACGATCTTGACGACCTGCTGGCCGGGGTTGAGGACGCCGGCCAACTCCTCGCCGACGGCACGCTCCCTGATCCGATCCTGCAGGGTCCGCACCACACCGAGGTGGACGTCGGCCTCCAACAGGGCGACGCGGATCTCCTCGAGGACCTCCTCGACCTCCTCGGGGCCCAGGCGGCCCTTCCCCCGGATGTTGCGGAGGATCCCTTCGAAGCGGCTGGTCAGGTTCTCGAACATCTCCGGCCCCTCACTCGAACAGGGCGTCGACGAATTCGCCGGGCTCGAACGGCACGAGGTCGTCCAGCCCCTCCCCCACGCCGACGAACTTGACGGGGATGCCGAGCTCGTGTTCGACGGCGAGGACGATGCCGCCGCGTGCCGAGCCGTCCATCTTGGTGAGGATGAGGCCGGTGACGTCGGCGGCCTCGCCGAACTGACGAGCCTGGACGAGACCGTTCTGGCCGGTCGTGGCGTCGAGGACGAGGAGCGTCTCGGTAACCGTGCCGGCCCCCTTCCCGGCGACCCGTCGGACCTTGGCCAACTCGTCCATCAGGTTCCGACGCGTGTGGACCCGACCGGCCGTGTCGGCCAGCACGAGATCGGCCCCCATGGCGGCGGCGTGCTCGACGGCGTCGAAGACCACGGAGCTCGGGTCGGCACCCTCGGCGCCCCGGACGACCGTGGCACCGGCTCGCTCGGCCCACAACGCCAGCTGGTCGACCGCCGCTGCCCGGTAGGTGTCACCGGCGGCGAAGACGACTCGCCGTCCTTGAGCCACCTGGCGTCGCCCCACCTTGCCGATCGTCGTCGTCTTGCCCACGCCGTTCACGCCGACGAAGAGCCAGACGCTCGGCGCTCCAGCGACCGACAGGGTCCGGTCGGCGCCGTCGAGCCTGCCGACGATCTCTTCCTTCAGGATCCCGACGACCCCATCGCCGCCGGACGCTCCTTCGGCTGCGGCCCGTTCCCTCACCAGTGCGAGGAGCGCCGCCGATGGCACCACACCGACGTCGGCGAGGATCAGCGCCTCCTCGAGCCGTTCCCAGGTGGCCGCATCGACCTCGTCGCGACCACGGACGGCGGCCAGCCGAGTGGCGAAGGCCCCGCGGGCGCTACCGAGACGGTTACGGAGGCTCATGGAGCGGGAATCCTAACGGCGGCCGCCATGGGTGCCCGAGGGGATCTGCCGGCTCGACCTCCGGGCAACAGGAGCTAGCCGACGAAGTCGTCCCAGGAACCCAGTTCGACCTCGGTCGTCCTGAGGACCCCGTCGCGCTCGAACTGCAGCTCCACCGTCATGCCGGGGAGCCGAAGCTGGATGTCCGCACGGAGGGCGTCCATGGCCACGAGCGGACGCCCGTCAGAGGTCACGATCAGGTCGCCGGTCTCGAGTCCGGCGACGTCGGCGGGAGAACCGGGCTCGACCGCCTCGATCCGGGCACCGGGGCGTCCGTCCGTGGTGGACACGCCGACGATGCCCAGCCAGGCGGTCCCGACGGGCTCGCCGGCGAGTAGGCGTTCGGCCACGATGATCACCGTGTCGCTCGGGAGGGCGAAGCCCACCCCGGCATTGGAGACGTCGAAGGAGTTGTTGGTCCGGATCGACGTGTTCATGCCGATGATCCGGCCGGACCGGTCGGCCAGCGGGCCACCGGAATTCCCCGGATTGATCGGTGCATCGGTCTGGATCGTCGCCACCCCGGCGCAGTCGACGCTCTGCCCCCGGCCCAGGTTGCAGCCGAAGGAGGGAACCACCCGGCCGATGGCGCTCACGATCCCGGAGGTCACCGTCTGAGTCAACCCGAACGGGCTGCCCACCGCCACGGCGAGCTGGCCGACACGGACCTCGTCGCTCGGAGCGAACGTTGCGGGCGCGAGTTCGGGAGCGGACTCCTGGAGGGCGAGCACGGCCACGTCCCGGCGGATGTCAGCGCCGATGACGGTCGCTGCGATCTGGCGCCCGCTGGGCAGGACGACGCGCACCTCGATAGCCGCCAGTTCTTCGGCCGTCGCTGCTTCGTCGATCAGCACGTGGGCATTGGTCACCACGTGGCCTTCACCGTCGAGGGCGATTCCCGAGCCCTGCCCCAACTCCGGGACGATGACGAGGACGACGGAGGGAGTCACCGCCTCGGCGACGGCGACGACCGGCTCGTCGCCGGAATCGGTGACCGGTGCCTCACCGACGACCACGGTGAGGCCCGTCGCCGAGTGGTCCAGATCGGAGCCGGTACCGCTTCGCAACAACCAGCCGACACCGACGCCGACACCGACCAGGACCAGGACCACCATCCCGGCAGCAACCAGGCGCGCCCCTCTGCGGACGACGGGGTCGACCGGTGCAACAGGCGCCGGCAAGGGGGCGCCGGCGTCGTGCGACGGTGCGTCGGGCAACGAGAACTCGGGCTCCTCCGGAGGTGCCGGGGCCGCACCGGTGCCGTCCTCCGCCTCCGGGAGGGGCGGGGGCATCGAAGGGTGTCGAACGGCGCCCTCGTCTTCGGTCATCGACTCCTCCACACCATCAGTATCCCCGTTCGGGGTCAGCGATCCACGTACCGAGGCAGCCAGATCGTGAAGGTCGACCCGACGCCCACGGTCGAACGCACGGTGGCCTGTCCCCCGTGGCCCTCCGCGATCTGACGGACGATCGCCAGCCCCAATCCCGAACGGCCGTGCTCCCTGGCCGATGGGAGGTCGCCGCGCCAGAAACGTTGGAAAACGTGGTCGACGTCGTCCGGGTCGATCCCCGGCCCCTCGTCGCGCACCGAGATCCAGACCTTCTCGTCGTCGTGGCCGGCGGTGACCAGGACGGACGACTCCGGATCGGAGACGCGGATCGAGTTGCTGAGCAGGTTTGCCAAACCCCGCCGGAGTGCCACCGGGTCACCGACGACCGGCAGTCGTTCGGCCACCTCGGCCCGGAGTTCCACACCCGCCGACTCGGCGGCCGCGGCGAAGTCGGCGACCGTCTCTGCGACGACGGACGCCAGGTCGATCGGATCCCGGTGGACGTCCGGCCGCTCGTGGTGTGCGTACAGGAGCAGGTCATCGACCAGGGATGACATCCGGGATGTGGCCCGAAGCGCCACCTCACCGGCCGCGCGGAAGTCTTCCGGCTCCGACTGGGGATCGTGCATCACCACGTCCAGGTTGGTCCGGAGGACTGCGAGGGGGTTCCGCAACTCGTGGGAGGCCTCCTGGATGAAGTGTCGTTGCATCTCGAAGGCGGCATCCAGCCGGTCGAGCATGTCGTCGAACGTGTCGGCCAACTCCCGGAACTCGTCGGGCGGCCCACCGAGGCTGATCCTGCGCGACAGGTCGGTGCCCTGGATCCTCCGGGCGACGGCGGTGATACGTCCGATCGGATGCACGACGAGACCGGCGGCGTACCACCCGATCGCCAGGCTGGCGAAGAAGAGGACCGCTAGCGCGACGACGGAGTAGATCCGCAACTGTCGCAGCGCCCGGCGGTTTACGGCCTCCTCGAAGACCTGCAGACCACCGCCCGCATTGTCCTGAGGTGTGTCGACGAGTTCAGTGAACGCCGAGTGACGGGACATCGGCTCGTCGTCGAGGACACGCGACACGTTCTGGTAGATGGCGCCGACGGCGAGGGCGGCGACGCCGAACAACAGGATCGAGTGGAGCACTGCAAGGCGAAAGCGGATGCCCGCTGCGGGGAGTCGGATGTGCCTCAGGCGCGACGGTCGAACCCCGGCCGGTCCGGTGCTCATCCAGCCCCGCCTCTCGCGCCGAGTCGGTAGCCGCGACCGATGACGGTCTCGATGACGCCGTCTCCACCCACGGCTCCCAGTTTCCTGCGGAGCGTTCCCACGGTCACCCGGACGGTCTGGGTGAAGGGGTCAGCGTGCTCGTCCCACACGTGGTCGAGCAACTCCTCCTGGGAGACGACCTCTCCGGGCCGCGACATGAAGTAGCGCAGAAGGGCGAACTCCTTGGGTGTCAGGTCGAGGGTGGTGCCATCACAGGCGGCATGGTGGCGGGCCGTGTCGAGGTGCAGCCCGCCGACTTCCAGCACCGCCCCCGAACGTCCGGCGTCCCGACGCAGGAGGGAGCGGATCCGTGCGCCCAACTCGTCGAAGGAGAACGGCTTGACCAGGTAGTCGTCGGCACCGGCGTCCAACCCGCTGATCCGGTCGCCCACGGTGTCGCGGGCGGTGAGCATCAGGATCCGGGGTGCGACCCCCTCCACGGGGTTCGCCCGGAGGCGTTCGCATACCTCCAAGCCGTCGATGCCCGGCATCGTCAGGTCGAGGCAGACCAGGTCGTAGGGCGTGAACGAGGCCTTTTCGAGTGCTTCATCACCGTCGGTGGCCGTGTCGACGGCATAGCCCTCGCGGCGCAGGCCACGCGCCAGTGCCTCTACGAGGTCGGTTTCGTCGTCGACGACGAGAATCCGCATTTCCCGACGGTACTCCGAGCCGGAACGGCCAAACGGGCAGGCTCGCGGATCAGGATGCGGCGAGCGCCGCGACGTCCTCTGCGACACGGTCCACGTCGACCCGCTCGCTGACGACCCGGGACGAACCGCCGGGCGCCATGGACACGCCGAACAGGCAGTCGGCGGCTTCCATCGTCCGCTTCTGATGGCTGACGACGAGCAGTTGGGCGTCGTTGCGGAACTGCCTGAGGAGCCCGAGGAAGCGGTGCAGGTTGACATCGTCGAGGGCGGCTTCGACCTCGTCCATGACGTAGAAGGGCGAAGGCCGGCTGCGGAAGACGGCGAACAGGAAGGCCAGGGCGGTCAGCGAGCGTTCGCCACCCGACAGCAGGGAGAGCTTCCTGACGTTCTTGCCCGAGGGCTTCGCCTCGACCTCGATGCCCGTCTCGAGCAGGTTGTCCGGTTCGGTGAGGTGCAGTCGACCCGTCCCCCCAGGGAACAGGGTGTCGAACAGGTCGGTGAAGTGGGTCGACACCTCGGCGAACGCCTCCGCGAACACCGAGGCGATCTCATCGTCGATCGAACGGATCACCTTGCGGAGGTCGCGACGGGTGTTGCGGATGTCCTCGAGTTGGTCGCCGAGGAACTCGTGGCGCTCGCGCAGGGCATCGTGCTCCTCGAGCGCCAGCGGGTTGACCGGGCCCATCAATTCGAGTTCCCGCTCGAGTTCGGTGATCCGGGCGATCGCCGTGGTGCCCTCTGGGAGGTCGGGACAGGAAGCGCCGAGGACGGCGTCGGGCTCACAGCCGAACTCGTTGCGGATGGACTCGGTGAGGTTCTCGAGGCGGAGCCTGGTCTCGGCCCGGTCGATCTCGAGCCGGTTCAGGCGCTCCCTTGCCTCGGTCAGCGCCCGTTCGGCATCAGCCCGCTCGCGACGGAGGCCATCGAGTCGCGCCGCCACGGCCCGCACCCGTTCGGACTGTCGACGACGCTGCTCGCGCAGCCCGTCGAGTCGCAGGTCGGCGATCGACATGCGGGAGTCGAGCGCCTCGACGAGGCGCCGGGTGGCCGACGCCCGCTGGTCGAGTTCGGAGCGTCTTCGGTCGGCCTGCTGCCGCTGGTCGTTGAGGTCGTCGAGGCGGCCCGAGTACTCGGTGACCCGGTTGAGGAGAAGGTTGCGTCGGGCTGCCAGGTCGGCCATCCGGACCTCGTGGGCGGTCCGGAGGCCACTCAGTTCGGCGGAGCGCTCCTCGAGGTCGCGGCGCTGCTCGGCCATGCGCCGACCGGATTCCACGGCCTCGGTCTCGGCGTCCTCGAGGCCGGGCAGCCTCGTCTCGAGGTCGGTGATCCGGGTCCGTTCGTCGCTGAGCCGGGTCTCGAGCACCCCGATTCGGGTCCGGAGGCCCTCGGCCTCGTTGACGACGTCACGGCGTTCGGCCTGGAGTCGCTGGAGGGCCTCGGCGGCCGCCGTGAAGCGGCCATCGTGGACGTCGAGTTGGCGGACATGTCGCGCGACCTCGTCCTCGAGGTCGGAGGTCCGACGTTCGGTCTCGTCGAGCAGGCGGCGGGCGGCGGCCCGCTCGTCCTCCGCGGTGGTGAGGCTGGTCTCTGCGTCGGCCAGGGCGGCGCCCGTGGCACCTCCGCGGTCGCCGCCGATCCGCCACCCGGAGGGCCCGAAGCGGTCCCCCTCGAGGGTCACGAAGACGGCGTCGGGATGAGCCATCGCCGCCTCGACGGCGGTGTGGGCGTCGACGACGGCGGCCGGCGCCAGGAGGCGGTCGAGCAGGCGATCGACCTCGGGGGTGCGTGCCCGTACGTGTGCCCGCACCGATTGCCCGACCGGTGGAGACGTGGCACGACCGGTGCCGGCGGTCAGCGACAGCACCGCGGCGCGGAGCCGGCCCTCGCGCAGGGCGTCGAGGGCCTGGACGGCCCGCTCGACGTCCTCGACGACGACTGCGTCAAGCGCCTCGCCGGCCGCCGCAGCGAAGGCGGCCTCATAGCCCTCGTCGACCTCGACCAGGTCGAGCAACGTGCCCAGGACTCCTTCGATTGCCGACAGGTGGGCCACGCCGGCACGCGAGCGGGCCTCGTCGAGTGCCAGGGCGAGGGCCTCGGCCCTTGCCCGCGTGGTGCGGACGTCGGCCTCCGCCGTGGCCAGCCGCTCCCAGGCGGCGTTGCGCTGCATGGCGGAGGCGTGCATGCGCTGTTCGATCTGAGAGAGCGCCTCGACCAACGGTTGTTCGGCCGTCTCGCCCTCGGACAACTGGCGACGCAGGTCGGCGGCAGAGGCGTCGAGGCGTTCGATCTCGGACTCGAGAAGGGAAAGGCGGCCGGCGAGACCGTCGCTCTCTGTCGAGGCCTGTGCGAGCGTCGCCCGGAGCACGCCCAACTCGCCGCGCGCTTCGGCGGCGCGGACACCGAGGGCCACGAGCCCGTCCGCCCAGGTGACCTCGAAGGCGGCGCGGTCGGCCGCCAGTCCGGTCTCGGCCAGCGCCAGTCGCTCGGACTCGGGGGCCAGGGACTCGGATTCGGATTCGAGGCCTGCCAACTCCGCCTCGGCCCGGGTCTTGTCGGCTTCGAGACCGAGGACCATCTGCTGCGAGACGAAGGCCTCACGGTCGCGCTCGATGCCACGGAGGCGCTCGACCAGCACGCCGCGGAGCCCGCGGCCGCGCTCGCGGAGGGACTCGTAGCGGAGCAGGCGATCGCCGAGGTCGTCTCCGCCGGCGGCCAACTCCACCTCTGCGACGCCGATCTGGTCGGCAAACCCCTCGAGGGTGGTGCGCGACCCGGACTCGACCCCGGCCAACTCGGCTCGGAGGGCGGCCTCCTCCCGCGCCCGTCCACGAAGCGCTGTGAGTTCGGTGGCCGTACGATGGCGCCGCAGCGAACTCAACTCGCCGACCAGGTCGCCGTGTCGACGGGCCGCCTCGGCCTGACGCTCGAGCGGTCGCAACTGTCGCCGCACCTCACGTTGCAGGTCGCCCAGGCGGTCGAGGTCCACCTCGGTCGAACGGAGGCGCCGTTCGGACTTCTCGCGGCGCTTGCGGTACTTCAGGATCCCCGCAGCGTCCTCGATGATCATGCGTCGGTCCTCGGCCTGTGCGTTCAGCACGGCATCGATCTGGCCCTGCGAGATGATCACGTGCTGCTGACGGCCCACCGATGCGTCGGAAAGCAGTTCCTGGATGTCGAGCAACCGACAGGCCGTGCCGTTCAACGAATATTCGCTCTCGCCGGTACGGAGCAGCGTGCGGGAGATGGTGACCTCGGTGAGGTCGATCGGCAGCAGGCGCGCGTCGTTGTCGATCGTGAGCGAGACCTCGGCCCGGTCGAGGGCGGGCCGCTCGGCGGTGCCGGCGAAGATGACGTCGTCCATCTTCTGTGACCGGACTGCGCTGGGGGCCTGGGCGCCGAGCACCCAGGTGATGGCATCGACGACGTTGGACTTGCCGCTGCCGTTCGGGCCGACGACGACGGTGACGCCCGGCTCGACGTCGAGGACGGCCAGGTCGGCGAACGACTTGAAGCCCTTGATGGTGAGCCGCTTGAGGAACACCCCGGCTACCCCTCGCCGCCGTCTGTTCCACGACCCGGGACGCGAATCACAGGCCTGTCATTTGCCACGCCCCCACCATAGGCGCTCGAGCGGCGTCAGGCGCCGCGCATCAGACCTGCGTGTCGCAGTAGTACGTCCAGCGGTTCTTGTACTTGGTCCGAAGGATCGGCGCCCGGCTGCGAGGGCTGAGGTCACCGACCCGCCCGTAGACGGACAGGTGGTGTTGGTAGATCCCCGGTTCGCCCCAGATGTCGAGGAACGGTCGATCCTCGAGGTTCGTTCCCCGGTACTTGACGGCGTTGTGGAGGATCTCGACGATCGCCCGGTAGAGCCGCCGGACCTCCTGACTGGAGAGCGAATCGCTCCGTCGATCGTGCCGGAGCCCTGCGACAAAGAGGATCTCGTCGCTGTAGACGTCGCCGATGCCGACGATGAAGGAGTCGTCGCACAGGAGGTCCTTGAGCAACGCGTTGCGACTGAGCACCCGGCCGGCGAAGTCCGTCCAGGAGATCGGCTCGCCGATCGGATCAAGGCCCAGGCGGTCGAACTCGGGCAACTCCTCGAAGATCGTCTCGGCCGACACCACGCGCACCTGAGAACCACCGGCCGGATCGATCAGGCGCAGCTGTCCGCCCTGGGTGAACGTGATCGCCAACTCGGTGCCCGGTTGCGTGGCCTCCTTCGTGCGTTGTCGACGGAGCAGCGCTCCGGGACCGAGGCGGATCACGAGGTAGTGGTCCTCGATCTCGATGCAGAGGTGGAGTCCGGCGCGTCGAACCGAGGCCACCTTGCGACCTTCGAGTTGGCTGGTGAACTGCTTGCGGTTCCGGTAGCCCTCCAGCACGGCCATCGACTCCGCCTTGGCCGACTTGATCTTTCGTCCGGAGAGGTCGCGGTCGAGGTCGCGTCGGAAGATCTCGATCTCGGGTAGTTCCAGCGCAATGGTCATTGATCGCTCCCTGATTCGGCCACGACAGCCGGTTCCTGTTCGTTCGGTTCGAGGGCTGCGGGGTCGTCGAGCCCCTCGAGTTCGGTCCATGCGAGGTGGGCGGCAGCCTGTTCGGCCCGCTTCTTGGAGGTGCCGGTGCCTGGCCCGTAGGACCTGCCGTCGATCTCGACCACGGCATGGAAGCGCCGGTCGTGGTCGGGACCCTCGGAGGTCAGCGCGTAGTTCGGCGAGGAGCCGAAGTGGCGCGCGACGAGTTCCTGGAGCCGGGTCTTGTAGTCGTGGACGCCGGGATCCTCGGCGGCCCGGTCAATGGCGGTGTCGAGGAGGTCGTCGACCACGGCGAAAGCCGGTCGTTGGCCACCGTCGAGGAAGACGGCACCGATCACCGCCTCCAGGGCATCGGACAAGATGGACTCCTTGTCGTCCCCGCCCGACGCTGCCTCGCCCCGGCCGAGCCGGAGCGCACCACCGAGGTCGATGCGCCGGGCGACCTCGGCCAGGGCGTCGGCGCTGACGACGCCCGCACGGATCTTGGCCAACTGGCCCTCGGGGAGACCTGGGTGCACGCGGTAGAGGCGGGTGGCGACGGCGAGCCCCAGGACGGCGTCGCCCAAGAACTCGAGGCGCTCGTTGGATTCGCCTCCCTGCTCGGCACACCAGGAACGATGCGTCAACGCCTCGACCAGCAGGTCGGGGTCGGCGAACCGGTGTCCGAGGCAATCGGCGATGACCTGCGCTCCCGTAGTTGCGGGATCAGCCGAGGAGGGACGAGACATAGTCGACCGCGTCACGCACGGTCTTGAGGTCTTCGAGGACCTCGTCCTCGATGCGGAAGCCGACCGAACGCTCGGCCAGTTCTTCCTCGATGGCCTCGACCAACTCGATCAGTGCCAGCGAGTCGGCGTTGAGGTCGTCGGCGAAGGAGTCGCCCTCGCCGATCTCGGATGGCTCGATCTCGAGGATGTCGGCCAGCCGGTCACGGACCAGGGCGAGCACCTCGTCACGTCCGATCGGGTCACCTTCGACATGGGTTTCGGCAGGCACGGGACTCCTCGGGGGCTTCGGGGCGGACGGTGGCGATTCCTGGGGACAGGACACCGTACGCAAGCGGTGTGACGACGGATTCTACCGGATGGGCTTTCGGATCAGGAGGTCGCAACAGTGGCCGAAAGAAACCGAAAAGCACCCGAACGACCCTGCGACGGACTCATTCGCCGCTCGCTTCGGCAACGGCTTCTGTGAGGTGCCCCACCACATCGGCCTCCACCATCTCGGCGGCGGCCCGCACGGCGTTCTCGATGGCGAGGGACCGGGATGATCCGTGGCTGATCATGCAGACGCCCCTTACGCCGAGGAGCATGGCCCCGCCGTAGGTGTCGGGGTGGAACTGTCGATACAGCGTGTCGAGTTCGGGGCCCAGCGTCTGCGCCGCGGCGGCGGCCTCGGGACGCTCACCGAGGCTGGTGAGCAGGGCGGTCATGAGCGACTTCATCGCACCCTCGAGGGTCTTGAGGGCCACATTCCCCGTGAACCCGTCGGTCACGACCACGTCGACGGCGTCGGTGAGCAGGTCGCGGCCCTCGACGTTGCCGATGAACGAGGCGCCGGTCCAGGAGGCATCCGCAAGGGCCGCGTGGGCCTCCTTGACGAACGGGCTGCCCTTGCCCGGCTCCTCGCCGATCGACAGGAGTGCAACCCTCGGCACGTCGACCCCCAGCCGATCACGGGAGAAGACCGCTCCCATCTGTCCGAACTGGACGAGCCAGGACGGACTGCACTCCGAATTGGCGCCAGCGTCGAGGAGGACGGTCGGGGTGGCGCCCGGCGACGGCAGCAGCGTGGCAATGGCAGGACGGCTGACCCCCTTGATGCGGCCCATGCGCAGGAGGGCACTTGCCATGGTGGCCCCGGTGTTGCCGGCGCTCACCATCGCGGAGGCGGCACCGTCGCGGACCGCCTCCGCCGCACGGACCAGTGACGAGTCCTTCATCTTCCGGACGCTGGAGCCCGGGTCGGCATCCATGGCGATGACCTGGGAGGCGGGCAGCACCTCGAGGCCACCGGTGTCGATCAGGTCCTCGGGGCGACCAACGAGGATGACGGGGATGCCGTATTCCTCATGGGCACGCAGCGCGCCGGCGACGATCTCGTCCGGAGCGAAGTCGCCACCCATCGCGTCGACGGCGACGGGAAGGGAGAGGCTCATTGGTGCATTGTGTCGCATCGCCGGTCATCGCCCGGCCATGTGGACGAGCCGTGTGCGTCAGTCGACGTCGATGGCCTGACGGCCGCCGTACCAGCCACAGTTCCCGCACACGCGGTGGGGACGGCGGACCTCGCCGCAGCGAGGGCAGGTGCTACGCGACGAGGGGCGCAGGACCCAGTTGGCGGCCCGGCGGCTACGGCCCTTGGCCTTGGATGTCTTCTTCTTGGGAACGGCCATCGTGAACTCGCGGTGGTTGGGGCGTTCGGAGGAATCGTCGACGCTGGATGGGGCATGGTGCCCGGCCCGGCGACCCGCAAAGGCTAGCGGGCACTCGGCCGAACCGGCACCGGGCGATCAGCCATCGTCGCCCGGTTCGCGCAGGACGTCGAGCGCCGCCCAGCGCGGATCCCGCTCCGGTTCGACAGCACCGTCCCCAGACTCTTCGACCTCTTCCGATATGGCCGGGAAGCGCTCGGGATCCGGCCCGGAGCAGTCCTCGCCGCACAACGGTGAAATCGGCAGGGCCAGGAGTACGGCGTCGCGGGCGACCACTCCGAGGTCGACGAGAAGCTCTCCGGCGTCAGACTCGAGCGGGTAGGTGTCTCCGGCATCGCCTTCACCTGACCGCCGAGGGTCCTCGGCCCGGAAGACCTCGCGCACCTCGGCCCGGAAGACCTCGCGCACCTCGGCCCGGAGGTGGCCGTTCACCGGTTCGAGGCAGCGTCGACACTCCCCCGTCCAGTCGACGTCGACCGTGCCGGAGGCCACGATGTCCGTTCCGCTCGCCCTCACCTCGAAGTCGAGGACGACCTCGTCGCCATCGACGCCGACATTGCCGATGCGCAGGCCGTCCAGGACCGCAGTCGCCCGCACCACCCGTGGGGCCGCACCCCGGCGTCGCAACAGGGCGACGGGTACCCGAAGGCCCCCGGTCATGGTCCGGGAGGCGGGAAGGTCACCCGCTCGGCTCGTCGTCGTCCTGGTCGAAGAACGACGAACTGGACCTCGGGCGCTGGGCCTCCTCGGCGGCCACCTGCTCGACCACCTCGGCCTGCTGGCGGCGCTCGCGGTCGAGCACCGTCTCCTGGAGCTTCCGCCGGCCCGTCGCGATGGTGTCGCGGGCATCGGTCAGCGATGCCTCGAAGGTCGCCAACTTCTGGTCGCAGTAGTCCTCGGTCTCGCGCCGCATCCGCCGTGTCTCCTCCCGGGCCATCTCTACGAGTTGGCGGGCCCGTTGCTCGGCCGTGCGGACGACCTCGGTGCGCTGGACCAGGCGCTCGGCCTGAGACCGCGCCATCTCAAGGATCTCGTCGCCCTCGCGCCGCACCTTGGCAAGGAACTCCTCGCGTTCCTTGAGCAGCCACCGTGCCGCCCGGAGGTCATCGGGGAGGCGGGCGATGGCCTCGTCGAGCATCTCGAGGAGGTCTTCCTTGTTGATCATCGAGGAGGCCGAGAGCGGCATCGGTCGAGCCGAGGCGACGACCTCGCGTGCCCGGCGCATGATGCCCTCGACCTGCGGTGGGTGGTACGGATCGGGTGTCGGCACCGAAGGGGCGGAGGGGCCTGCGGGGATCGGAGGAGGCAGTCCGGGGTCGGGCATGTCGGTCACCGGTCGGTGCCTCCGATCTTCTCGTCGAGCCGCAGGAAGACCGGCTCCGGGACCATCTCGGACACGTCGCCGCCGAGACGGGCGACTTCGCGGATCAGTCCGGAGGCCAGGAACGAGCGGCGGGAGGCAGTCGGCAGGAACATGGTGTGTACCCCGGAGATGACGAGGTTCGTCTGGGCCATCTGCAACTCGGACTCGAAGTCGGAGACCGCTCGCAGGCCCTTGACGATGAAGTCGGCCTCGACCTGTCGCGCCAGATTGACGACGAGGCCGTCGAACATCGTGGTGCGGACGTTGTCGAGGTGGGCGAAGCACTCGTCGAGCAGCTCCATGCGCTCCTCGAGGGTGAACAGTCCGCCACCCTTCGAGGGGTTCATGAGGGTGCCGACCACGACCTCGTCGAACAACCGGGCGGCGGTCTCGATGAGTTCGACGTGCCCGTTGTGGACGGGGTCGAATGAACCGGGATACAGGACTCGGGTCACGGGGGGGAACTCCCAGGGTCTCCGTCTTCGGGCGAGAGCAGCGTCACCACGGTACCCGCATACCGCCGCACCCTCTCGACATGCCAGCCGAGCGCCTGCCCGAACCCACGGTCGGACTCCACGACGACCAGGCCGGCGTCGAGTCCGGCCAGGAGTGCCGGCCAGTCGTCAAAGGAGTACGGCGGGTCGAGGAGGGCCAGGTCCCACGGGCCGGAGTTGGCAGCCAACCATGTCCGGGCATCGGCGACGACGACCTCTGCCCGGTCCGAGAAGCCACAGGTGGCGAGGTTCGCCTCGATGAGATCGGCGTGGGAGCGGGAGCATTCGACGAACACCGCACGTGCTGCGCCACGCGACAGCGCCTCGATCCCGAGGGCACCCGTCCCTGCGAACAGGTCGAGCACGGAGGCCCCGACGACGGCGCCCCGGCTGTGGAGGGCGTTGAACACCGCTTCCCGTACCCGGTCACCGGTGGGACGGATTCCGTCGCCATGGGGAGCGGCCAATCGGAGGCCACGTGCGGATCCGGCCACGACGCGCATGACTCAAGTATGGGCCGTGCGACGGGATTCGGCGCCCAAGTGGTGCAGGTGGCTACCCTCGCCTCCATGCGGGCACCAACCACGATCATCTGCGTCGACTGCGGGGGAACCTGCCACCTGCTGGCCCATCCCGAGGTGGAGTTCGAGCCCGGCGACCCCGTGGCCTACCGGTGCGCCGACTGCATGGACCGGTGGGACATCGTCATGCCCGACCACGATGACGAGGGCGGCGCACCCGACTGAGGCGTACCGGGGGGTCAGGACTGCGGGTCCCTCCACATGAGGGGGATCGTCGGTCCGTCGACGATCGTCACCTCGCCCGTGACCGAGAAGCCGTGCCGCTCGTACAACGGCACGTTGGCCGGGTCGCTCGACTCGAGGTAGGCGGGAACGCCCTCGGCGTCGCAGCGATCGGTCACGGCGGTGATGAGCGTCGACGCCAGACCCCTGCCCCGGCCCTCGGGGCGGGTGCCCACGAACGCCAGGTACCAGTGCGGGGTATGGGGGTGGGCCTCGAGCAGCGGCTGGAGTGCCACGAACTTCGCCAGCGCCTGTTCCTCACCGAGCAGCGACATGGTCGCCGCGACGACGCCCCCGAAGTCGGGTCCGGGATCGTCGGGCCCCTGGGGCGGCAACCACACGGCCGCCGAGGCACAACCGTCGACCATCAGGACCTCGTCGATCCCGATGCCGCCCGCCAGGCGGGCGGCGAAGAACATGGTGAGCATCGCCGGCCGGGTACCCGGATCCTCGTAGAGGAAGGACAGGACCGGGTCCTGCGTGAACGCCACGGCCAGAGTGGCGGCCACGTCGGGATGGTCGGTGGGCTCGGTGGCGTTCATGGTCACGACTTCAAGAGATAGTCGACTTCGTCACCTCCCAGCAACAGGGCCACCTCGTCGGCCAGCGCCGGGTGCCCGTCGAGGCCGTCGCCATCGCCCACCAGTTCGATGGCCACGTCGCGTGCGACCTCCACCCACTCGCGGTCACGGCGCAACGAGGCCAACCGCAGGTCGTTCCGACCCTTCTGCCGCTCGCCCATGATCGTGCCCTCGCCTCGCAGGTCCAGGTCGACCTCGGCGAGTTCGAAGCCGTCGGTGGTCCGAACCAACGCCTTCAAGCGCTCCTCGGCGTCGGGCGTGGCCGCCTCGCCCACCAGCAGGCAGCGGCTCTCGTCCGCTCCCCGGCCGACGCGCCCTCGCAACTGGTGGAGTTGGGCGATGCCGAAGCGGGAGGCGTCGAGGACCACCATGACCGTGGCGTTCGGGACGTCGACGCCCACCTCGATCACCGTCGTCGCCACCAGCACGTCGAGGGCTCCCGAGCGGAAGAGGCGCATGGTCTCCTCCTTCTCGGCGGGGCCGACCCTTCCGTGGAGCAGGCCGACCCGCAGGTCGGACAGGACGCCACCGGTCAGCGCCCCGTGCGTCTCCTCGGCCGACCTCACCTCCAGCGCCTCGGACTCCTCGATGAGCGGGCAGACCACGTACGCCTGGTGGCCGGCGGCCACCTCGTCGCGCACGATCGACCACACGCTCGCCCCTTCATCCTCGTCGTCGACGAGCCAGTCGGTCCGGATCGGGATGCGGCCGGGTGGCATCTCGTCGATGACCGAGACATCGAGGTCCCCGTAGACCGTCATGGCCGCCGTGCGCGGGATCGGCGTGGCGGTCATCACGAGGACGTCGGGGATGGCGACCCCGTCGCCCTCGTCGGCCCCGTCGCCCTCATCGGCCTTGTCCCGTAGGGCGGCCCGTTGTTCGACACCGAAGCGGTGCTGCTCGTCGATGACGACGACGCCCAGAGAATGGAAGCCGACCCCCTCCTGGATCAGGGCGTGGGTGCCGATCAGGATGTCGACGCCGCCATCCCCGAGTCCCTCGACGATCCGCCGCCGCTCAGCAGCCGTGGTGCGGCTGGTCAACAGTTCGACCCGGAGGGGTCTCTCGCCCGTCAGCGTGGCGGTGTCGGCAACGACGAGGTCCTCCAGCAGGTCGGAGATCCCCAGGTGGTGCTGCTCCGCAAGCACCGCCGTGGGCACCATGAGCGCCCCCTGGTGCCCGCCCTGGATCGCCACCAGCAGGGCACTCACGGCCACGACCGTCTTGCCGGAGCCGACGTCTCCCTGGAGGAGCCGGTGCATCGGCGAGGGCCGAGCCAGGTCGACGAGGATCTCGTCGATCGTCCGAACCTGGGCTGCGGTCAGCGGGAAGCCGAGCCGATCGTGGAAGGCCCCGACCAGGTCGATGCCGTCGCTGCCCGCCGTACACACGTGGGTGATCCCCCGGGCGCTGCGCTCGAGGTGGACCTTGCGGCGCACCAGTTCGAGCTGGATCCGCAGCAGTTCGTCGAACACCAGGCGGCGGCGGGCCTCGGCGACCTCCTGCATGGACTCGGGGCGGTGGATCCCCCCGTAGGCCGTGGACCGGTCCACCAGCCGGAAGCGCTCGCGCACCCCTTCGGGCAACGGGTCGTCGAAGCCACGCTTCATCATCACCCGGCGGAGTGCCTCGCCGACGAGCCCGTCGAGGTCCCAGCTCTGGAGGCCGGAAGACTCGGACTGCGGGTAGACGGCGACGATCCGCCCCGTGCGGTCGCCGACCAGGTCGACGACCGGATTGGTCATCTGGAGCCTGTCGCGGTAGCGGTCCATCCTGCCGAAGACCACCGCCTCTGTGCCCTCGCTCAGCTGGCGCTCCCTCCAGGGCTGGTTGAAGAAGGTGAGGGTGAGCGATCCCGTGCCGTCGGTGACCCGGACCTCGACCAGCGACCGGCCGTTGCGGGTCCGGCGCTCGGACACCTTGGCGACGCGGGCGAGCACCATGCCCTCCTCGCCGACGCCCAGCGCCTCGATCGTGGCCTCACGGGTGCGGTCGAGGTACCGGCGCGGGTAGTACGAGACCAGGTCGAGGACCGTCCGGACGTCGACCTTCGCCAGAGCCGCCGCCTTCTTGTCGCCCACTCCCTTGAGGTCGGTGACCGGCCGGTCGGCCAGTTCCCGGAGCGTGACGCCCCCCGGGTCCGGGTCGCTCGGCACTCCCTACTCGATGCCCACGAAGTAGGGGTACAGGGGCTGGCCTCCCTCGTGGACCTCGACCTCGACGTGTGGGTGCGACTCCTCGACGTGTGCGACGACCCGGGCCGTGGTGATCTCGTCGGCGTCGTCGCCGGCGATGAGGGTGACAAGCTCGTGGTCGCCGTCGAGCAGTTCGTCGAGCAGTCGGGTCGTCGCCTCGAGCAGCGAGCTGGCAATGACGCGCACCTTGCCGCCGGAGAGGCCGAGGTGGTCGCCGGTGGCGATGTCGCCGGCTTCGCTCCCGCTGTCGCGCACCGCCACCGTGACCTCGGCCGCCACGACGGCGGCGGCCGCCTCGCCCATGAGGCCGAGGTTGCCGTCGGCGGTGCCCTCGGGGTCGTACTCGAGCAGCGAAGAGAACCCCTCGGTGATGCTCTTCGTGCGGACGACCCGGACGGTCTTGTCGGTCTGTGCGTCGACCTGCTCGGCGACGGCGACGATGTTGCCGTTGTTGGGGAGGATGATGACGTTCCCAGCGGGAACGGCCTCGACCGCGGCCAGCAGGTCGGCGGTCGACGGGTTCATCGACTGGCCACCGGCCACCACCCGGTGAACGCCGAGCGACCGGAAGATCTCGACGATCCCCGGTCCGTTGGCGACCGCCACGACGGCACAGGACACCGGTTCACCCTCGGGCTCGTCGCCGCCGATCTGCTCGCGCACCCAGGCCTGTTCCTCGGCCTCCTCGAGCAGGTCGGAGATGCGGATCCGGTGGGGTCGCCCGACGGCGATGCCGGCCTCGACGGCTGCGCCGATGTCGTCCGTGTGGACATGGCAGTTCCAGACGCCGTCGCCGCCGACGACGACGACCGAATCGCCGAGTTCTCCCCAGGCGTCCTTGAAGCCCGGCACGGTGTCGTCCGCTGCGTCGAGGAAGAACATGACCTCGTAGCGGCCGCCGTCGAGTCCGAGGCCGGTGGCCTCACGGCCGACGGCCAACGGGGCGGCAGCCATCGAGACCTCGGGCGGCTCGGGCAGCGGTCGGCCGTCGGCGACGGTCAGGACGGCATCGAGGAAGAGCACGTAGCCGCTGGCGCCGGCGTCGACGACGCCCGCTTCGGCCAGGACGGGCAACAGGTCGGGTGTCCGGGCCAGCGAGTCGCCGGCCCGTTCCCGGGCCGCCTCAGCGACCGGCAGCAGGTCGGCACCCATGTCGGCGGCGACCACCGCCGCCTCGGACGACTCGCGGACCACCGTGAGGATCGTGCCCTCGACCGGCTGTCCGACGGCGCCGTAGGCCGCCTCGGAGGCGGCGGCCAGTCCGTCAGCGAGGACGCGACCGTCGATGTGGCCGGCTTCGTCCACCACGCCGCACAGTGCGCGCAGCACCTGGGACAGGATCACGCCCGAGTTGCCCCGCGCCCCCATGAGCGAGCCGTGGGCCACGGCGCCGGTCACCGCTCCCAGGTCGTCGTCCGGGGCCTCGAGCTCCTCGAGCGCCGAGACCGCCGCCTGGGCGGTCATGGACATGTTCGTGCCGGTGTCGCCGTCAGGCACCGGGTACACGTTGAGGAGGTTGAGCACCTCCCGGTGGTCGACCAGTGCGTCGCGGAAGCCGATCACGACGGCCCGCAGGCCTACGGCATCCAGGTGGGTCGCTACGGTCACGCAGCGAGCGTAGCCATCCCCCGCAGGGCGCTCGCGGCCCCGCCGGATCACACGATCGACGATCGGGGCCAGGTCCCCGGCTCCGAGGGTTGGAGCCCCCCGGGGGGTGGCCGTAGCCTTGCGGAGTTCCCACGGGCGGGCACCATCGCTGCCCGACCCGACCATCGAAGGATTCAGGACCGAAATGGCCTCCGTCTGTGAGATCTGTGGCAAGAAACCCTGGTTCGGCAAGAAGTTGAGTCACTCCCACCGTCGGACGAACCGGCGCTGGAACCCCAACATCCAGCGGGTCCGCGCCGTCGTCGGCTCGACCACGAAGCGGGTCAACGTCTGCACCGGCTGCCTCAAGGCCGGCAAGATTCAGAAGGCCGCCCACTAGGGCCTCGACCAGGTTCGAAGAGGGGGACCGGACATGCAGGGAGTCATCAAGGCGTACGACCCCGGAACCCGCGACGGCGTCGTGGTCCGCGAGACCGACTTCGCCGAGTTCGACCTGGCGGAAGACGCGCTCGAGGGCTCCATCTTCCGAATGCTGCGCCCCGGCCAGCGGGTGCTGTTCGAACTCGACGGCGACGAGCGGGCGACCGGCCTCTCGATCGGCTCCGAGGTCGACATGGGAACCCCCGACATCCACTGACCCCCGACCGGCTCGCGATGCCGGCCCTTCGGCTGTCGCACCTGTCACACCTCTCCATCTCCTCTCTACCGTGCCCGGTGGTGTAGCAAATTGGAGCATGAGGGCCACGACCTCCAACCAGATCCTGGTCGAATGGGTCGACCACTGGACCGAAGTCCTCGGTCCCGACACGGTGCACTGGTGTGACGGCACCGAGGCGGAGTACGACGCCCTTGCCGCCGGCATGGTCGCCTCCGGCACGTTCAGCCGCCTGAACGACGACCTACGGCCCAACAGCTACCTCGCCCTCTCCGACCCCGAAGACGTCGCACGCGTCGAGGACCGGACCTTCATCGCCACCAAGGATCCGCTCGACGCGGGGCCCACCAACAACTGGCGCGACCCCTACGAGCTCAAGGCGGAGATGACCGGGCACTTCCGGGGCGCCATGGCCGGCCGCACGATGTACGTGGTGCCGTTCAGCATGGGGCCGCTGGGCTCCCCCATCGCCCACATCGGCATCCAGTTGACCGACTCGCCCTACGTCGTGGCCGGCATGCGCACGATGACCCGCATGGGCCGGCCGGTCCTCGAAGTGCTCGGTCAGGGCGACTTCGTGCCCTGCGTCCACTCGGTCGGCGCCCCGCTCCTCGACGGCGCCGGGGACGTGCCATGGCCGTGCAATCCGGACCACCGGTACATCGCCCACTTCCCCAAGACCCGTGAGATCTGGTCATACGGATCCGGCTACGGAGGAAATGCACTGCTGGGCAAGAAGTGCTTCGCACTGCGCATCGCCTCGACGATGGCCCACGAGGACGGCTGGCTGGCCGAGCACATGCTCATCCTGGCCGTGACCCCGCCCGGGGGCGAGCGCCGGTACGTGGCCGCCGCCTTCCCGTCGGCCTGCGGCAAGACCAACATGGCGATGATGGTCCCGACCCTGCCGGACTGGACCGTCGAGACGATCGGCGACGACATCGCCTGGATGAAGTTCGGCGACGACGGCCGCCTCTATGCGATCAACCCCGAGGCAGGATTCTTCGGCGTGGCCCCGGGCACGTCCGAGGCCTCCAACCACAACGCCATGGCCACGCTCCACGCCAACGCCATCTTCACCAACGTGGCCCGGACCGACGACGACGACGTGTGGTGGGAGGGCATGACCGATGAGCCGCCGGAGCACCTCACCGACTGGCGGGGCGAACCGTGGACGCCCGACAACGGGTCAAAGGCCGCCCACCCGAACGCCCGCTTCACGGTGCCCGCTGCGCAATGCCCGTCCATCGCCCCCGAGTGGGAGGATCCGGCCGGCGTGCCGATATCGGCGATCCTGTTCGGCGGACGCCGGGCCACCAACGTGCCGCTCGTGACCGAGGCGCGCGACTGGAGCCACGGCGTCTTCCTGGGCTCGATCATGAGTTCCGAGAAGACCGCTGCCGCCTCCGGCCAGACGGGCATGGTGCGCTTCGACCCGTTCGCCATGCTCCCCTTCACGGGCTACAACGTCGGCGACTACTTCGCCCACTGGCTCGAGATCGGTGCACGTGCCGACGCCGACAAGCTTCCGAAGCTGTTCTGGGTCAACTGGTTCCGCCGGGACGGGGACCGCTCATTCCTGTGGCCCGGGTTCGGCGAGAACTGCCGGGTGCTCGACTGGGTGCTCCGGCGAGTCGAAGGAACCGGCGACGCCGTCGAGACCCCGATCGGACTCGTGCCGACCATCGACGCCATCGACCGCACGGGCATCGACGTGGACGATGCCGCCATGGAACAACTCCTCGACGTCAACCAGGCGGCCTGGGAGGCCGAGTTGGCCATGATCGAGGAGCACTATGCCGCGGTCGGCGAGCGCCTGCCCGTGGAACTGCGTCGCCAACTCGACGACCTGCGGGACCGCCTCCAAGCCTGAGCCCGTGGATGCCCGACGCCGGCCGGGCGGTCAGCCCAGGACCATCGCCCGGATGCCGAGCCCCATGATCCAGAGGCCCACGCCGCCATAGAGCAGGTGGACCCGGTCGCCCAATTGACGCCGGTAGCCCCAGGCGACTCCGGCGGACAGCAGTGCGGTGGCGCCGTAGAAGAGGTGGAAGGCGTCGGCGTCGATGCCCTCGCCCATCGCCACGGAGGCCCCGACCCAAGCCTGGGCCAGTACGGCGACCTGGGCGATGCCGGTCAGCACCCAGAGCAGGCGGCCTCGCAGCACCGTCACCCGATGGGCGGCCAGGGCCCATGCACCGACGAGGCCGTTGCCGAACACGATCACCCACGCCAGCGTCGTGTGGAGGTCCCTCATGGCGCCATTGTGCCCGCTCGCGGACGGATGCTCAGTCCAGTAGCACGCCGGTCCGGAAGGGCTCGCCCTTCCGGGGTGCATCGGGATCGACGAACCACTCCGCACCGAATGCCGACGTGAAGCGCTCGATCGGCATCGAGAGGAAGAACGAGTCGGGCGAGATCTGGCTGGCGTGCGCGGCGATGGCGGCGAGCTTGCGTTCGATGACGCCCCGGACGTCAACGGCGTGGGTGATCTCGTCGGCCGGCGTGCCGAAGGCTTCCTGCTCGGCGCGTTCGCGTCGCTCCTCGAGGCTGGCGGCGGCCATGCCGTCGAGGTCGCCGGTGGCGATCGCCTCCTCGATGGACCGGCGGATGGAATCCCGGTTCAGGGTCACCCACCGGAGGCGTCCGATACCAGCCTGTTCGGCCCAACGGGTGCCGACGCGGTGGACCTGGATGTGGTCCGGGTGGCCGTAGCCGCCGTCCGGGTCGTAGACGACCGCCAGGTCGACGTGTTCGTCGGCGAGCAACTCCCCGAGCCGTGCCGCCGCCTCGTCGACGTCTGCCTGCCAGAAGCAGCCGGGGTGCTCGTTGGTGGCCTCGCCCGCCATGCCGCTGTCGCGGTAGCCGAGGTAATCGACCCGGGCGGCGCCGAGGATCGCTGCAGCTTCGGCCACCTCGGTGGCACGTCGGTCCCCGAGTGCCTCGCCCTCGGCGAGGACACCGTCGACGGGCTCGCCCTCCTCGCCGTTGGTGGCCACCACGAGCACGACCCGGTGCCCCTGGTCTGCGAGGAGGGCCATCGTGCCGCCGGTGGCGAGCGCCTCATCGTCGGGGTGGGCGTGGAAGAAGACGGCGGTGGCCATGGGTGCTCCTCCTCCAACCTGGCCGGGACTCAGGCGACGGCGCCCGAGGCACGCAGCGCAGCCACCTCGTCGTCATCGAAGCCGGCCTCGGACAGGACCTCGTCGGTGTGCTGGCCGGCGTGCGCCGGCGGTCGCCGGACCTCACCCGGGGTGCGGCTGAGGCGCGGTGCCGGGCCCGGCTGGGTGATTCCGCCCACGTCGATGAAGGTCCCCCGGGCCACGTTGTGCGGGTGTCGGATGGCCTCGTCGACGGTGAGCACCGGGGCGTAGCAGACGTCGCTGCCCTCGAGGATGGCGTCCCACTCGTCCCGGGTCTTCATCCGGACGACGGCGGCGATCTCCTCGCTGAGTTCGGGCCAGAGGTCCCGGTCGTTCTGCTTGCCGAACCGTTCGGCATCCAGCCCGAGCTTGTCGAGCAGTTCGGCATAGAACTGCGGCTCGATCGACCCGAGCGAGATCCATCCGCCGTCGGCGCATTCGTACACGTCGTAGAAGTGGGCGCCGGTGTCGAGCAGGTTGGTGCCGCGCTCAGGAGAATGGAAGCCGGAGGCGAGCATCCCGTGGATGAAGCTCATGAGGCTGGCGGCCCCGTCGACCATGGCGGCGTCGACGACCTGGCCCTTCCCCGAGTTCCGGGCCTCGAGGAGGGCACAGACCATCCCGTAGGCGAGGTACATGCCGCCACCCCCGAAGTCGCCGACGAGGTTCATGGGCGGCACGGGGCCGGAGTCGCTGCGTCCGATGTGGGCGAGCACGCCGGCGAGGGCGATGTAGTTGATGTCGTGGCCGGCCATCGACGAGTAGGGGCCGTCCTGGCCCCAACCGGTCATGCGTCCGTAGACGATCGCCGGGTTGCGGGCAAGGCAGTCGTCGGGGCCGACCCCGAGCCGCTCGGCCACGCCGGGCCGGAAGCCCTCGAAGACCATGCCCGCTCCCTCGACGAGGCGCAACACGGTCTCGACGCCCTCGGGAGACTTGAGGTCGACGCCGATGCTGCGCCGACCGCGGCCGTTGACGTTTCCGGGCGGGCGGGCGGGGTCGCCTCCGCGCACCGCCGCTATGCGGTCGACCTGAATCACCTCAGCGCCCTGGTCGGCCAGCATCATCCCGCAGAACGGGCCCGGTCCGATCCCGGCCAGTTCGATGACACGTACCCCGTCGAGTGCTCCCATGGTGCTTCCCTTCGTCAGTTCACGTGCGCCACGTCGGCGCGGAGTGCGTGTTCGGTGATCGCCGCCGCCAGGTGCGGCCAGGATCCCGGTGGCAGGTCGTGGCCCCAGCCTTCGACCACGACGAAGTCGGCGCCGGGGATCATCTCCGCGGTGTGTTCGCCGCCGTCCACGGGGATAAGCGTGTCGGCGCTGCCGTGGACGACCCGGCTGGACACCGTGATCGTGGCGACCTGGGCGTCGCGGTTGCCGGAGGCGACGACGGCCCCCCACAGGCGCTCGAAGGCCCCGCTCGGTTGGAGCGCCCGTTCCGTGTAGGCGGCGTACAGGGCCCGAATGTAGCCCTCGTCGTACCACGCCGTGCTGCACCAGAGGCGGTTGTCGGCGACCTCCTTCTCGGTGCGGGCGGCGGGGTCGTCGGGAGCCTCGGCCATCATCGCCTCGATGACCTCGCCGCCGGGGCGACCGAAGTCGCTGTTGCCGGTGTTGGATGCCATCGACACCATGCTGCGGCACCGGTCGGGGTGCTCGGCGGCGACGGTCTGGACGATCATGCCGCCGAGCGACATGCCGACGAAGTGGGCGTCGGCGGTGCCGAGGTGGTCGAGGAGGGCGACGGCGTCGGCGGCCATGTCGGAGAGCGTGTAGGCGGTTCCGTCGGGCAGGCAGGTCGAGAGGCCGCTGTCGCGGTTGTCGAAGCGCAACACGTGGAAGCCCTCGCCGACGAGCAGGTCGCAGAACCCGGGCGGCCAGGCCAGGAGTTGGCTGCCGAGCCCGTGGACCAGGACGATCGTGGGGTCGGCCGGGTCTCCGTGCTGTTCGTAGCAGCAGTCGATCCCGGTGGTGAGCGTCGCGGTCGGCACCCCGCCATCATCCGACGCGGGACGGCCCGGAGGCAATGCCGGGGGCTACCGTCGCGTCCGTGGCCGACATCCGTGACCAGAGCTTCGACGAGTTCGACACCCTCGCGCTCTACGCCCTGCTGCGGCTGCGGGTCGACGTGTTCGTCGTGGAGCAGGAGTGCCCCTACCCGGAACTCGACGGCCGCGACCTCGAACCGACCACGCGCCACATCTGGATCGACGAGGGAGGCATGCCCGTCGCCTGCCTGCGGTTGCTCGCCGAGCCGGACGGCTCACACCGGATCAGCCGGGTGGCGACGGCCGCCGACCAGCGGCATCAGGGCCTGGCGGGCCTGCTCGTCGACCACGTGATGGCGACGACTCCGGGCCGGCTGGTGCTCGACGCCCAGACGTACCTCGAGCCCTGGTACGTCGAGCGCGGCTTCGCCCGGACCGGCAACGAATTCACCGAGGACGGCATCCCCCACGTCCCGATGGAGCGGGGCTAGTCCCAGCCGAGTTCGGTGAGGCGGTCGTCGTCGATGCCGAAGTGGTGGGCCACCTCGTGGACGACGGTGACGAGCACCTCCTCGCGCAGGTCGTCCTCGTCCTCGCAGAACTCGCAGAGGGCCAGTCGGTAGAGGTGGATCGAGTCGGGCATGGTGAACCCGCCGGTGCCGTACTCGTCGCGCTCGGTGAGCGGCACGCCCTCGTAGAGCCCGAGGAGGTCGGGCGGGTCTCCCCGGTCGGCGACCAGCACCACCACGTTGTCCATGAGGCCGCCGAGGTCCGGCGGCAGGGTGTCGAGCGCCTCTGCCACGAGGATCTCGAAGCGCCTCGGCGAGAGCGATTCCATGCAGACGATCGTAGATGCGGCTCTGTCGTGCGGGGCGCGCCGGGCCGGGGAACGCTGTCACGCCCCGTGGGTAGGGTGCGGCCCGTGTCCGCGACCGACTCACTATTCGACGCAGAATCCGACGATCACGCCGATGCCGACGGGCTCCTGGCCGGGCTCAACGACGAGCAACTCCACGCCGTCACCACCGATGCCCTGCCGCTGGCGATCAAGGCAGGCGCCGGTTCCGGCAAGACCCGGGTACTCACCCGGCGCATCGCCTGGTGCTCGCTGACCGGTCGCAACGATCCCCGACGCGTGCTGGCCCTCACCTTCACCCGAAAGGCCGCCGGCCAGTTGCGGTCCCGGCTGCGCGTCCTGGGCCTGCGCGACCAGGTGGCCGCCGGCACCTTCCACTCGGTCGCCTACGCCCAGCTGCGCACCTACTGGCGTGAGCGCGACCAGCGCGAGCCCGACCTGCTCGACCGCAAGTTCGGCTTCATCACCCCACTGCTCCCCCGCGACCGGCGCAGCAGCACCGACGTCCTCGACGTCGTCAGCGAGATCGAGTGGGCCAAGGCCCGGCGCATCCCACCCGAGGCGTACGCCGGTCGGGCCGAGGCACTCGGACGCACCCCGCCGATGCCTCCCTCGACCATCGGCCGGATCTACCGCGGGTACGAGGACCTAAAGGTCCAGAAGCGAGTGATCGACTTCGATGACCTGCTCGACCATTGCGCCAGGGCCCTCCGTAGCGACCGGGCCTTCGGCGACGCCCAGCGGTGGCGGTTCCGGCACCTCTACGTCGACGAGTTCCAGGACGTCAACCCGCTGCAGTTCGCCCTGCTGAGCGCCTGGCTCCTCCACAGCGACGACCTGTGCGTCGTCGGCGACCCCGACCAGGCCATCTACGGCTGGAACGGCGCCGACGCCGACCACCTGAACCGCTTCGACACGCACTTCCAAGGCGCCACGGTCGTCGACCTGCGCCAGAACTACCGCAGCACGCCACAGGTGCTGCGCACCGCCGCTTCGGCCATTCGTGGCCGCGAGCCGATGCGGGCCAACCGGCCGAGCGGCCCGCCACCCACGGTCACCGTGCACGCCGATGACCGTGCCGAAGCGGCCGGGGTGGCCCGGCGGGTGCGCGACTCCCGGGGCCCCAACGGTTCCTGGTCCCGGCAGGCGGTACTGGTCCGCACCAACGCCCAGGCCGAGGTGATCGTCGGGGCACTGCGCGAGGCGAACATTCCGGTCCGCACCCGTGCCGGCAGCGGCCTCCTCGACCGGACCGACGTGAAGGGGGCACTCAGGTCACTGTCCCGCAGCAACCGACCCCTGGCCGACCACCTGGGCGACCTACGACCCGAGGCCGACGACGATGCCCATGACGACAAGGCCGCTCCCCGGGACGCCGAGCGGGCCCTGGCGTTCGCACGCCTGCGCGCGCTCGCCGACGAGTTCCTGTCGATCGACTCCTCGGGCACGGCCTCCGGCTTCGAAGCCTGGGTGCGCTTCCAGGCCCGAGCCGCCTACGACGACTCGACCGACGCCGTCGAGGTCGCAACCTTCCATGCCGCCAAGGGCCTGGAGTGGGAGACCGTCCACGTGGCCGGGCTCGAGCAGGGCCTCGTCCCGATCGCCCACGCCCGCGAGCCGGCCGCCCTTGCCGAGGAGCGCCGCCTGCTCTACGTGGCGCTCAGCCGCGCCGAGGTGGGACTGCACCTGACCTGGGCCCAGCAGCGCACCTTCGACACCCGCACCTCGAACCGCCGGCCCTCGTTCTGGCTCGAGGACATCGAGTTGGCGATCCGCAACCTCGACAAGCCGTTCGAGCAGGCCGAGCAGGCCCGTCGGGCCGCGATGGCGCGCGAACAGGTCCGGCGACCCGAACTCCCCGACCACCTCGTCGTCGAGGAACTCCGCGCCTGGCGCCTCGGGAGGGCCCGGGCAGCCGACGTGCCCGCCTATGCGATCTTCAACGACGCCACGCTCGCCGACCTCCTCCACCGCTGGCCCGGCTCGCCCCGGGAACTGCGGGACGTATCCGGCATCGGTCCCGTCAAGGCCGACCGCTTCGGCCCCGACCTGCTGGCAATCCTGGCCGGCCACGAACGCCCCGCTTCGGCCGCTCCCCCGCCGGCGCCGCCCCGGGCCAAGGCCCCTCCGATCGACCACGGTGACCTCGACCCGGAACTGCTCGAGGCGCTGCGGGCATGGCGCCTCGAGGTCGCTGCCGACAAGCCCGCCTACACGGTGTTCAGCAACGCCACGATGGACGAACTGGCCGCCACCCGCCCGAAGACGACCGACGAACTGTTGGCAATCTCGGGCATCGGTCCGGCCAAGGTCGAACGCTTCGGCGCCGAACTCCTCGCCTTCCTCGCCGACAAGGGCTGACCGCTACTCCCCGTCGAACTCCCGGACGAGGCGCTTCGGGGCGGTGAGGCGCCAGGACTGCTCGGCCACGTCGGCCACCTCGTCCCAGTCCAGGTCCACGTCGAGGCGCAGGCCCACCCAGCCGCGCGGCCCCACGTAGGGCGGCACGAAGAAGCGCTCGGGCTCCTGGTCGACCAGTTCGCCCTGCACACCGGGCGCCGCCTTGAACCACAGCGTGGGACGTCCGTCGTCGGGGTGCGTGTGGAGGTTGGCGAAGGCCGGGCGCCCCACGATCCCGAAGGTCGGCATCCCGTGGTTGAGCCGCTCCTCGACCCCCGGCAGCGCCAGGCACACCCGCTGCAGGCCCGCCAGCAGGTCCCGGTCCCGCTGTGGCCTCGAGGCATGGGTCACGGCCTCAGCCCAGGGCGAAGTCGGCGACGACCGGGGCGTGGTCACTGGGTTTTTCGCCCTTGCGCTCGTTGCGGTCCACGACCACGAAGTCAAGTGTGGCGGCGACAGGCGGCGAGGCCAGAACCAGGTCGATGCGCATGCCGCGCCCCTTGGGAAAGGCCAGGTCCCGGTAGTCCCACCACGAGAACAGGCCGGCGGTGGCGTGGCGCTCACGGAAGACGTCGACGAGCCCCAGGTCGACGAGCCGCTGGACGGCCGCCCGCTCCTCGGGGGTCACGTGGGTGGCGCCCTCCCAGGCCGCCGGGTCCCAGACATCGCGGTCGTCGATGGCCACGTTGAAGTCACCGACCACCACCACCGGGTCGGCCGCAACGTCGGCGTTGGCTGCGAGGTCGTCGTGGAGGCGGCCCAGCCAGTCCAGCTTGTAGTGCCAGTGGTCGTGGCCGACCTCGCGGCCGTTGGGGATGTAGCACGACGCCACCCGGACGCCGTCGCAGGTAGCCCACAGGATCCTGGCGTCGGGGTCGGGGTCGTCCCGCCCGTCGGCGAATCCGGGTCGCACGTCGTCGAGCCCCACCCTCGAGATCACCGCCACGCCGTTCCAGCGCCCCTCACCGTGGTGCGCCGATTCGTAGCCGAGGGCGGCGAACGCCCCGTGGGGGAAGACCTCGTCAGCCATCTTGGTCTCCTGGAGGCACAGCACGTCGGGTCCTGTGGCGGCAATCCACGCTTCGACCCGGGCCAGGCGGGCCTTCAGGGAGTTGACGTTCCAGGTGACGATGCGCATAGTGGCCGACGGTAGCGGCTCAGCCGAGGGGGAACCCGACGACGACGGCCAACTCGGCGATGGCGTCGTCGGGATCGGCCACCTTGATCGTGGTCATGCCCATGGCCCGGGCCGGCTTGAGGTTGACGCCGAGGTCGTCGAGGAACACGCAGGCCTCCGGCGCCACCCCGAGTCCCTCGCAGGCCAGCTCGTAGAAGCGTCGCTCGGGCTTGCGGCAGCCCACCACGCTCGACTCCACGACCACGTCGAAGAGGTCGACGACTGCCGATGCCTGTCCCATCTCGACGGACTCGGCCATCGGCGTGACGTTGTTGGTGAGCAGCGCCGTGCGCAGATGCTCGGAACAGCGGCGCAGGGCCTCGACCATCGCCGGACGGACCTCGCCCCGAAGCCCGGCCAGCACCATCCGGGCATCGACCGCCAACCCGAGGGCGGCAGCCTCCGCCTCGAACAGGTCGCAGAAGCCGGCCTCGTCGACCTCCCGGCGCTCCATCCGGGCCCAGGCGTTGTCATCCGGGTTGGTGGCGTTGAGCCTCCGGATGGTGTCCGGTGGCAGCCCGGCCTCGGCCTCATAGGCGGCGAACGCCTCGAACGGACTCGAGGTCAGCACCCCGCCGAAGTCGAACAGAACCGCCTCGATCACGGCGGCGAACCTAGGTGGCCTCCACCCCTGAGGCCCACGCGGCGCCACCGGTAGCCTCGGCCACCATGGCTGCACAGTTCATCTTCACCATGCGGCGGGCCAGCCGCTTCTACCCGCCCGACCGCGAGGTGCTCAAGGAGATCACCCTGGCCTTCTACCAGGGCGCCAAGATCGGCATGATCGGTGCCAACGGGGCAGGCAAGTCGTCGCTGCTGCGAATCATGGCCGGCGTCGACGACGGCTTCACCGGCGAGGCCCGCCTCACCGATGGCTTCACCGTCGGCATGCTCGAACAGGAGCCCGCACTCGACGCCGCCAAGGACGTGCAGGGCAATGTCATGGACGGCGTCGGCCAGGTGGCGGCGCTGCTGTCCCGCTACGACGAGGTGCTGGCCGCCTGGGCCGACCCCGACGTCGACTACGAGAAGTTGGGCGAGGAGCAGGCCGACCTGGAGCGCAGGATCGAGTCGGCCGGCGCCTGGGACCTCCAGCGCACCATCCAGATTGCCATGGACGCCCTGCGCCTGCCGCCGGGCGACGCCGACGTCACCACCCTCTCCGGCGGTGAACGACGCCGGGTGGCGCTGTGCCGGCTGCTGCTCTCACGCCCCGACCTGCTGCTGCTCGACGAGCCCACCAACCACCTCGACGCCGAGTCCGTGGCCTGGCTCGAGCGCACCCTCAAGGACTACCACGGAACCGTCGTGGCGATCACGCACGATCGCTACTTCCTCGACAACGTGGCCGGCTGGATCCTCGAGATGGACCACGGCCGGGGAATCCCCTTCGAGGGCAACTACTCGGGCTGGCTGGAGCAGAAGTCGGCCCGCCTCGACGCCGAGCAGAAGACCGACTCGGCCCGCCGCCGCACCCTGGAGCGGGAGCTCGAATGGGTGCGCATGGCCCCCAGGGCCCGCCAGTCCAAGGGCAGGGCGCGCCTCACCGCCTACGACCGGCTCGTGGCCGAAGCTGCCGACGTGGAGCGCCGCGACCGCGAGCTCCAGATCGACATCCCGGCCAACCAACGACTCGGCGACCAGGTGGTCGAGGTCGAGCACCTGGCCAAGGGCTTCGGCGACAAGTTGCTCATCGAGGACCTCTCGTTCTCACTGCCGCCCGCCGGGATCGTCGGCGTGATCGGCGGCAACGGAGCCGGCAAGACCACGCTGTTCCGGTTGCTCGTCGAATCCGCCGAAGGCACCGGAGAAGCCACCTGGACACCCGATGCCGGCGCCATCCGCATCGGCCCGACCGTCGAGATCGGATACGTCGACCAGTCACGCGACACCCTCGACCCCGAACGCACCGTCTACGAGGAGATCACCGACGGCCGCGAGTTCCTCCAGGTCGGCAGGCGCGAGGTCAACGGCCGCGCCTACGTGGCGTCGTTCAACTTCAAGGGCACCGACCAGCAGAAGAAGGTGGGCGACCTCTCGGGTGGCGAACGCAACCGGGTGCACCTGGCCAAGGTGCTCAAGAGCGGCGCCAACCTGCTGCTGCTGGACGAGCCGACCAACGACCTCGACGTCGACACCCTGCGGGCGCTCGAGTCGGGCCTCGACGCCTACGCCGGCTGTGCGGTGATCATCAGCCACGACCGCTGGTTCCTCGACCGGGTCGCCACGCACGTACTGGCCTTCGAGGGTGACTCGCAGGTGCGCTGGTTCGAGGGCAACTTCACCGAGTACGAGGCCTACCGGAAGAAGGAACTGGGCCTCGACGCCCAACCCACGAGGGTCCGCTACAAGCCCCTCACCCGGGCCTGACGACTCAGTCGAGCAGGGCGAGGACCCTCGTGGCTGCGGCCACGGCACCGCCGTCGTCGGGGGTGAGGACCAGGTCGGGCGACTCCGGCGCCTCGTACGGGTCGTCGATCCCGGTCATGCCGGTCAACCCGCCCGCCCGGGCCTTCGCATAGAGGCCCTTGGGGTCACGCTCCTCGCAGACCTCGAGCGGCGTGTCCACGAATACCTCGAGGAACGGCACGCCTGCCGCCTCGTGCAGCGCACGCGCACGCCGGCGGGCCTCCCGATAGGGGCTGATGAGCGGCACCAGGGCGACGACGCCGGCGTCGGCGAACAGGCGGGCCACCTCGGCCACCCGCCGGACGTTCTCGTCGCGGTCCGCCGCCGAGAAGCCCAGGTCGCCGTTGAGGCCGTGGCGCAGGTTGTCGCCGTCGAGCAGGTAGGCGGGCTGCCCGTCGGCGACGAGCAGGCGCTCACAGGCGGCGGCGACCGTCGACTTGCCCGATCCGG
>Ga0257112_10000094_pt1 | contig 36431 bp, 29 predicted proteins | sample LP_taG_5_FD_191565 | JGI IMG/M metagenome (GOLD analysis project Ga0257112, IMG submission 191565) | Marine microbial communities from Northeast Subartic Pacific Ocean, Canada - LP_J_2015_P26_1000m | ecosystem: Environmental > Aquatic > Marine > Oceanic | place: Canada: Northeast Subartic...
CAACCACGGCCGGAGCAGCCTCCGGGCCGGTGCCGAGGATCACTGTCTCGCTGACCGTCTCCTCAGGACGGTGCAGGCGGATCCTGGCCTGGCCGCCGGGAGCGACGGACCGCTCGTCCACAGCCACCTCGGCCTTCTTGGAAGCCAGACGACCCTTCATCGTTGGATAGCGCGGCAGGTTTATGCCTTCCTTGACGCCCAGCACGGCGGGCATGGGCAGGTTGTAGACCTCGAAGCCGCCATCGATCTCACGGCGGGCCGAGGCCAGGCCGCCGGCGATGTCGATCCCCTTGATGCCGCTGACCACCGGCCGGCCCAGGGCGTACGCCACCCGCACCCCGACCTGGAAGCCGCCGGCGTCCGCCGACTCGTTGCCGAACAGGACCAGGTCGAACGCACCATCGACCGACTCGACGTCGGCGATGGCACCGGCCAGGGCGGATGCTGTGCGCTGCGGATCCCAGTCCACCTCGCTGATCGGAATCAGCACGAAGTGGTGGGCTCCGACGCTGGCCGCATAGCGCAACTGCTCCTCGGCCGCGGCCGGACCGAGCGTCATGACGGTGACCTCGCCGCCGTGTTCCTCGACCAGTTGGACCGCCTCCTCCACGGCGCACTCCTCGTGCGGGCTGGTGGTGAAGCCCAGCTGCGCCGAGTCGACCGCGAGGCCGTCGGCAGTCACGTTTATGCGGGAGCCGGGGGCCGGCACCCGCTTCACGCAGACCAGAATCCTCATGGCAGAACCTCTGCTCGTTCTCTTCGGGTTGTAGGGGCCAACCCACTCTCGGGGTTGTGTGAACGAACCCGGCTCAGCCCTTGAGCCGCGAGTCGTCCGGATCGAACACCGCTGCGGTGCCGGCGACCCTCACCGGGAACAGCTCGTTCATGTACATGACCTGGAGGTCGGTGCCGGGAGTGGACAACTCCCGTGGCAGGTAGGACATCAGCAGGTGCCTACCCACCGACGGCCCGTAGCCCGCCGAGGTGACCCGGCTGACGCGGCCGTGGCTGTCGGTGATGCGACCACCGTCAGCGGTCAGGATCGGCTCGTTGCCGCCCATCATGTGGCGCTGCCGGCCCCCCCCGTCGGTCTGGTCCTCGACGGTGAGGGTGCACATGAGTACTTCGGGATCGCCAGCCTGGCGGGCGGCCAGGTAGGCCTCCTTCCCGATGAAGTCGGCCGCCTTGACCCTCGGGCGGGCCAGCCCGGCCTCCAACGGGTTGTATTCGCTCTCCAACTCTGCGCCCATCAGGCGGTAGCCCTTCTCAAGGCGGCCCGACGATCCGTAGACCCCGCCACCGGTCGCACGGATTCCCAGGTCGGCACCGGCCTCCATAAGGGCGTCCCACAGGCCCGGACCGTTCTCCCAGGCGGTGTAGATCTCCCAGCCGGTGTCGCCCACATACGAGATGCGGAACAGTTGGCAGGACACCCCGGCCACCTCGGCGTCGACGATCCAGCCGTAGGGGGAGCCTTCGTGGTCCAGGTCCTGGTTGGTCAACTGCGAGAGCACGGCCGGGGCGTTGGGGCCCCATAGGCCGAGCGTGGTCAACTGCTTCGTGATGTTCGTGAACGTCACCGAGCTGTCGGTCGGCATGTGTCGGCGCGTCCAGAACTCGTCCCGACCGCCATCGAAGACGCCGGTGACGATCCGCACCCGGTCCTCGCCGAGGCGCATCATCGTAAGGTCGGAGTGGAAGCCGCCGTCGGAGTTCAGCCAGGGCGTGTAGATCGAGCGGCCGACCGGCACGTCGACCTTGTTCACCGCCAGGCGATCGGCGTACTCCACGGCGCCCGGGCCCTCCAACTCGTAGATCTGGAAGGCACTCAGGTCGACCACGCCGCAGTTCTCACGCAGGTTGAGGTGCTCGCCGACGGTGATGGGGCTCCACCAGCGGTTGTCCCACTCGACCTCCCTCTCGGAGAGCCCATAGCGCTCCACCAGGTCGGCATTGGCGCCGTACCACTGCGGCCGCTCCCAGGTACGGGCCTGGAAGAATTCGGCGCCCAGGTCCTCCTGGCGCGAGAAGTAGGGACCGACCTGCAGGTTGCGGCGCCCCACCCACTGCTCGGCAGGGTGGACGATGCCGTAGGTCTTGTTGAAATGCTCCTCTGCACGCGACCAGATGTGCTCGTCGGTCCGCTCCTCGTCGTAGAAACGGGCGATGTCGGCGCCGTGGACGTCGATCACCCGGGGATAGCCGTATGTCATCCATTCGGCGACGGCCTGGGCCATGCCCGGCCCCTCCTTGACCCATACGGCTGCGGCCGACCAGAGGTTGCGGACCTCGGGGGTCTCGCCGAGGCACGGCATGGTGTCCGGGGTCATCGATAGGAGGCCGTTGATGGCGTACCTGATCTCGGCGTCGCCCAACATGTCCATCAACTCGATGGCCGTCTCCATCTGCGGATCGAAGTCGTCGTCCGTGAACGGCATCTCGGTCGGCGAGAGCGCAGCCTCCTGGTTGGACGGGATCTCGTCAGGGTGGTGCAAGATCGGCCGGTGGCCGTATGAGCCGATCTCCATGGAGCCGGCCGACTGCCGCTCGTAGCAGAAGGTGTCCATGTCGCGAACGATCGGGTAGCCGATCTCGTTGTTGGTCTCGGCCAGGATGTCCATCGGGCCGACATCGGCCATCTGGTGGACGGTCGGGACCAGCGGGATGGTGGCATCGGCCATGTTGGCAATCCGGTTGGACCAGACGCCACAGGCGATGACGACGTACCCGGCCTCGATGGTGCCCCTGTCGGTGACGACCGACGACACGGTGGTCACGCCGCCCTCGCCCTCGACGGTCCTGATGTCGAGGACCTCGGTGTTTGCGAACACCTGGCAACCGGCCGTCTCGACGGCCTCCCGGCGCATGGTGGTCCCGGTCTCGAGCGAGTCGACCACCGAGACCGTCGGGCAGTAGAAGCCGCCCAGGATTACTTCCTCGTTGATGAACGGCACCAGGGCCTTCACCTCGGTCGGCGTGAGCAGGTGGGCCTCGATGCCCCATGCCATGGCCGACGTCATCCGCCGGTCGAGCTCATTCATCCGGTCGGTGGTTCGGGCCACCTCGATGCCGCCGGAGTCCACCGAGAGTTGCATGTCCCGAAACTGGTTGGCGCTCTGCTCGCCGAGCAGGGCCATCTCCTTGTTGTGGTCCACCGGGAAGATGAAGTTGGAGGCGTGGCCGGTCGAACCACCCGGATTGGGCAGCGGGCCCTTGTCCAACAGGACCATGTCGGTCCAGCCCAGACGGGCCAGATGGCCGACGAGGCAACTGCCCACGATGCCGGCACCGATCACGACGACGTTGGCGCGAGTCGGAAAATCGCTCATTCGATTGTTCTCCTGGAACGCAGCAGGGACGGCTCGAGGAGGCGTCACCAGGGCGGTTGGGACGGTGCCTGTCGGCGGTCGCCGCAGGGCGGCGTGATCCTACCGACGGCCCCCACGGGATGCTGACGAATCCCGGTCGTCGAAGTCGCAACCGCTGACGATCCCTCAGGGCCGGCCCCCGACGGCTCCCACCGGCCCCGGACAGCCTGCGCCGACCCCCGACAGCTGCCACCGGCCGCGTAGACGACCTCGCGGTATACAGCAACTAGTTTCGCTGCGCACGGCCGATGGCTCGCTTCCAGTGACCGATGGTCCTCTGAGCGCGATCGAAAGGTGGACACGCGGTGGCCGACCAGCAGCGGGTTCTAATCACCGGAGGGGCGTCCGGCATCGGACGTGCCATGGCCGAGGCATTCCACGACGACGGCGCCCGGGTCCACGTGGCCGACATGGTGGGCGAGCCCCCGGACGGGTGTGGCCTCACCACCCTCGACGTGTCCGACGCAGACGCCGTCGACAGGCTTTTCGAAGAAGTGGCGACGGAGATGGGGGGCCTCGACGTGCTGTGCGCCAACGTCGGCATCGCTGGCCCTGTCGGACCTGTGGAGGACATCGACGTCGAGAGCTGGGACCTGACGATGGCCGTCAACGTGCGGAGCGCCTTCCTGTGCTGCCGTCGGGCCGTGCCCCTCCTGCGGGAGGCTGGTGGTGGCTCGATCCTGTTGACCTCGTCGACAGCCGGGGTCACCGGCTTCCCGATGCGATCTCCCTACGCCGCGTCCAAGTACGCCGTCGTCGGGTTGTCGGACACCCTGGCCATGGAGTTGGGCGAGTTCGGCATCCGTGTCAACACCTTGTGCCCAGGTTCGGTCGACGGGGACCGCATGTGCCGGGTGATCGCCGCCGAGGCCGACGTCACCGGGGTCCCGGTGGCCGAGTTGCGCGACACCTACGAGAAGCAGGTGTCGATGCGGACCTTCGTGGAGGGACGGGACATCGCTGCCATGGCCGTCTTCCTCGCCTCGCCCGCAGCCCGCTACGTGAACGGCCAGACCATCGCCGTGGACGGTGGCCTGGAGACCCTGCGCAACATCTGGCGGACCTGACCGGGCCACCGGATACAGATCCACCAGACCAGGGCAGGGGACCCGAACCTGCCGGATAGGGGTGCGCTCAGCCACCCCGCCGGTCGCTAGGTCCTATGGCAACCGAGGTGATCGCTCCGTGGACGGCAGACCTCGTCGAAGGTCCGGTACCTGGCAGCCGGGCGGCGAGGTCAGACCGGCAGGATCAGACCACGTGGCCGAGCGCCGAGGAGATTGCGACAGCCGTCGACCGCACCCGGTCGGCGATGATGTCCCGCAACGCCTCGTCGGGGAAGCGGTAGCTGGGACCGTGGCTGTGCAGAGCCCCGACGACTGCGCCGGCGCCGTTGAAAAGCGGGGCGGCGACCGAGTTGATGCCCTCGGAGAACTCCTCCTCCATCCAAGACACGTCGTCCTCCCGGATCCTGTCCAGGCGCTCGCGGAGGCGGCCGGGATCGGTTACGGACCTGGGCGTGTACCTGTCGAGCTTCCGGGCCAGGTACCGGTCGACGGCCTCGTCGGGCCAGTGGGCCAGGACCACCATGCCCGACGGCACGATATGCATGGGCAGGCTGACGCCGGTCCAGTCCCTCACCTGTACCGGGTTGGCGCAGTCCACCTGTCCGATGTAGTGGACGTCGTAGCCGGCCGGAATCGAGAGACCCACCGCCTCCGCCAGCAGCTCGACCAGATCGAGCATGTGGGGTTGTGCGACGGCCAGCAGGCTCTGGTTGGGGTCGATGCTGGCGGCCATCTTCACGATGGACCAACCGATGCGATAGCTGTTGTCGTCCACCATCCGCTCGACCGCCCCCAGCCTTTCGAGGGTGCCCAGCAGGCGGGCCACGGTGCTCGTCGGGAGGCCCAGCCGACGGGAGAGTTCGCTGATCCCGGCCGGGTCGCCTGCCACCTCGTCGAGGATCTGGAACGCCCGGTCGATGCTCTGCACCGTCTGCATGGTCTGGATCCGCCCATTCACCCGATCGACATGGCATCCCACTTAGCGGGAAACAGTTCCCGAGACGTGGACACGCCAATGGCTGGTCTGTATAGTTCCCATCATACGGGGTCATCCCGCATTATGGGAATCGATATCCGGCCCTACCGGATATTGTGGCGCCGATCCGAGCCCGACCCACCGGGCACCTCTGGCTGAACCGGACCACGACCGTGGTCCCCGATCCGCAACGGAGCCCATCATGGTCGAAGAGAACATCACCGACGATGAGATCATCCTGGCAGACCTGCCGGACGACGAGCTCACCGCCCAGATGCACGACGACCTCTACGACGGCCTAGCCGACGAGATCGTGGAGGGAACCGAGATCCTCCTGGGGCGCGGCTGGAGCGCCGACCGGGTCCTGAACGACGCCCTGGTGGAGGGCATGAGGATCGTCGGCATCGACTTCCGCGACGGCATCCTCTTCGTACCCGAGGTCCTCCTGGCCGCGAACGCCATGAAGGCCGGCATGGCCATCCTCCGACCGCTGCTGGCCGAGACCGGCGTCCAGCCCATCGGCAAGGTGGTGATCGGAACCGTCAAGGGCGACATCCACGACATCGGCAAGAACCTGGTCGGCATGATGCTGGAGGGTGCCGGATTCGAGGTCATCGACCTGGGCATCAACACCGACGTCGAACAGTTCCTTGCGGCGCTGGACGAGCACAAGCCGGACATCATCGGCATGTCGGCCCTACTCACCACGACCATGCCCTACATGAAAGTCGTCATCGACACCCTCGAGGAGAAGAGCCTCCGCGGGGAGTACATGGTGATCGTCGGCGGCGCCCCACTGAACGAGGAGTTCAGCGAGGCCATCGGCGCCGACGCCTATTGCCGCGATGCTGCCGTCGCCTCGGAGACCGCCTCCCGCCTGGTCGCCCAACGGCGCGCCGCAGCAGCCTGAACCGCCGCACATGACCGAGACCTCCGGCGCCTGCACGGCACCGGGTGGACGCACCCTCATCGTCGCCTGCGGCGCGCTCGCCCGCGAGCTGCTCCGGATCGTCGAGGCCAACGGCCTCGACCACGTCGACGTCGAGTGCCTGCCGGCCTCGTACCACAACACCCCGGACGTGATCCCCGACGCCGTCGCCGAGCGCGTCCGATCCGCCGCCGACCGCTACGAGCGGATCTTCGTCGGCTACGGGGACTGCGGAACCGGCGGTCGCCTGGACGCTGTGTGCGCAGAACTCGATGTGGAACGCCTCCCGGGCGACCACTGCTACGAGTTCCTTACAGGCGGGGCAGCGTTCGCCGAGCTGCATGCAGAGGAGTTGGGCACCTTCTTCCTCACCGACTACCTGGTGAAGCACTTCGATCGCCTGGTGGTCCGGGCCTTCTGGCTGGACACCCACCCGGAACTGCGATCCCAGGTCTTCGCCAACTACCGCCGCCTGGTGTACCTGGCCCAGACCGATGATCCCGATCTGGTCGAGCGGGCCCGGGCCGCGGCAGCCCGCCTCGAGCTGGACTTCGAGTTGCGACGCACCGGTCTGGGCGACCTGGAGGCCAGCATCGTCGCGCTGGGTCGACACGGCGACCAGAGAACCGGTCGGGAGCCTGATGCAGTCGCCGTCGCATCCGCCGGACCCACCCCCACAGGAGGCCGCTGAGCCCATGGCCGCCCATCTGGTCACCATCTACTGGCGTGACATCCCCGCCCAGATCACGGCCCAGCAGGGCCGGACCCGGGAAAAGGCACTGCTCGATGCCCGCTTTCAGCACGCCATCGACCGCGCGGCGATGGTGGCCGGCATGGAGGACACCGACTCCTACATCGCCCAGTGGCGACGCGTCACCACGCCCTGTCCTCCCGACATGGCCGCAGCAGTGGCCGACGAGATCGCGCGCATCGACGAGTCCTACCCCGGGGACCGGCTCGAGCGCCTCGTGCGCTCGGGTGGCGTAGAGGACTGAAGCAACCAACCGCGGAACCGTCACCGACGACGGTCCCTGACCAGAGAGCCATCACACAGATGACCGACACGATCCTCAGCTCGGCCACCCGCGAGGTGGCCATCGGTTTCGGCAGGCCCTTCGTAATGATCGGCGAGCGCATCAACCCCACGGGCCGAAAGCTCCTCGCAGAGGAGATGAAGGCCGGCGACTTCAGCCGGGTAGAGGCCGACGCAATCGCCCAGGTCGAGGCCGGCGCCCACATGCTGGACGTCAACGCCGGCATCCCGCTGGCCGACGAGCCGGCCCTGCTGGCCAGGGCCATCCAACTGGTCCAGTCCGTGACCGACGTGCCGCTGTCCATCGACTCGTCGATCATCGCAGCCCTGGAGGCAGGCCTGGCCGTCTACCAGGGCAAGCCCCTGGTCAACTCGGTGACCGGCGAAGACGAGGTCCTGGAACGGGTCCTTCCGCTCGTGGCCAGGGCGGGTGCGGCCGTGGTGGCCATATCCAACGACGACACCGGCATCTCCGAGGACCCCGACGTGCGCTTCGCCGTGGCGAAGAAGATCGTCGAACGCGCCGCCGACCACGGGATTCCGGCCTCCGACGTCGTGGTCGACCCGTTGGTCATGCCGATCGGAGCCATGGGCACCGCCGGCCGCCAGGTGTTCACCCTGGTGCGCCGCCTGCGGGAGGAGCTGAAGGTCAACACCACCTGCGGTGCTTCCAACGTGAGCTTCGGGCTGCCCAACCGCCACGTCATCACCGGCACGTTCCTGGCCATGGCGATCAGCCACGGCATGACGTCAGCCATAATGAGCCCACTGCACCCCGAGGTGAAGACGGCCATCCGGGCCGCCGACGTGCTGACCGGAGCGGACCGCAACTGTGCCGCATGGATCCGGGCCAACCGGGACCCCAACGCCCCCGGCGGTGCCCGGGAACGCCGCGAGGGCCGCCGCCGCGTGACCGCCTGAGCCCGGGCCATCCAGCCCCCAGAGCCTCAGTCCCGTCCGATGAGCCCGACAGACCAACACCTGGACGAACACCTGGTCGTGTTCACGCCGTCGGGCCGGCGCGGCACCGTCGCGGTCGGTACGACGCTGCTGGACGCCGCCAGGAAGCTGGGCGTCGACCTCGACTCGGTGTGCGGAGGGCGGGGCATCTGCGGCCGTTGCCAGGTCGAGCCGACCTTCGGCGAGTTCGCCAAGCACGGCATTACCGTCGCCGACGACCACGTGTCGGCCCGTGGCGCGGTAGAGGAGGCCTATCGGGGTCGCCGACCCCTGTCCGGGACCCATCGCCTCGGTTGCGCGGCCATGGTGTGCGGTGACCTGGTGGTCGATGTACCGGCCGGAAGCCAGGTTCACCGCCAGATCATCCGGAAGGACGTCGACCTCGGTGACCTGGAGTTGGACCCGGTGCTCGTCCTGCGCCTGGTCGAGGTGCCGGAGCCGACGTTGGACGAGTCGGTTGGCGAGGTTCGTCGCCTCCTCGACGCCCTGGCCGACCAGTGGGCCCTCACCGGCCTCTACGTGGACGACCGAATCGTGGCCGAGGTCCAGGCCGCCCTGTCCGAGGGGAAGCGCACGATCACCGTGGCGGTCCGGGACAACAGCGAGGTGGTGGCAGCCTGGCCGGGCCTACGGGACCGCGCCCTCGGTGTGGCCGTCGACGTCGGGTCCACGACCATCGCCGGCCACCTCTGCGACCTGGCGACCGGCACGGTGCTGGCGACGGCCGGCACCATGAACCCCCAGATCCGGTTCGGCGAGGACCTGATGAGCCGGGTCTCCTACGTGATGATGAACCCGGGTGGCGAGGTGGCGCTGACCGGTGCCGTGCAGGAAGCCCTCGACGACCTGCTGGGCGACCTCTGCGAGCAGGCGGGTGCGGCCAGGGACGAGGTGCTCGAGTTTGTGCTGGTCGGCAACCCGGTCATGCACCACCTGTTCCTGGGCTACGACCCCACCCCGCTGGGCGGGGCGCCGTTCGCTCTCGCCGTGGACGGGGCACTCGACCTGACGGCCGGCGACCTGGGCCTGGTCGCCCACGGATCCGCCCGGGTCCACGTGCTGCCGTGCATCGCCGGCCACGTCGGAGCCGACACCGCCGCGGTCATCCTGTCAACCCGGCCGCACGAGGCCGACGACGTGAGCCTGGTGGTGGACGTCGGCACCAACGCCGAGATCGTGCTGGCCGGTGGTGGGCGAGTGCTGGCAGCCTCCAGCCCCACCGGACCGGCGTTCGAGGGTGCCCAGATCAGCGCCGGCCAGCGCGCCACGGCGGGCGCTATCGAGCGGGTCAGAATCGACCCGGCCTCCGGGGAGCCGAGGTTCCGTGTCATCGGCGTGGACGCCTGGTCCGACGAAGAGGGCTTCGCCGAGTCCGTGGCCTCCACAGGTGTCACCGGCATCTGCGGCTCGGGGATCATCGAGGTGGTGGCTGAGTTGTGGCTGGTCGGGCTGATGAACGCCGATGGAGTCATAGGTGGAGACGGCACGAGGCCCTCGGACCGCATCGAGGTCGACGGGCGGACGTCCTCGTACGTCCTCCACGACCCGGGCGACGGCGGCGAGCGACTCCTCGTGACCCAGAACGACATCCGGGCGATACAGCTCGCCAAGGCCGCCCTCTACGCGGGCATACGGCTGCTCATGGACCACCTAGGCGTCGACGAGATCGACCGGATCGGGCTGGCAGGCGCGTTCGGCAGCCACATCGACACCGTCCACGCCACCGTGCTGGGCCTGGTGCCGGACTGCGATCCGGACCGCGTGACCAGCGTGGGCAATGCGGCCGGGGCCGGTGCCGTCATCGCCCTGCTGTCGGGAAGCGCCCGGACCGAGATCCAAGGTGTGGTGGGCCGCATCGAGAAGATTGAGACAGCCCTCGAAGCCTCGTTCCAGGCGCACTTCGTAGACGCCATGGCAATCCCCCACCGGACAGCCGGCTACCCCCGGCTGTCGACACGTATCACGCTCCCCGAGCGGCCCGCCATATCTACGGCGGGACCGGAGCGATCCGGACGACGACGCCGCAACGCCGCGGCTGGAGAGGAACCCGGCACATGAGCGATGCACCACGAGGTCGCCGCAGCGGTGGCCGGGCAGGCCGCCAGGCCCTCCGCTCAGAGTCCGCGACCGAGGCCTGCGCGTTCCTGACCCGGACCATGGAGCCGTTCGAGGTCCTGTCGGTCGAGGGGTTGGAGACCATCGAGCACAACGCCGACACCATTCTCGCCGAGCTCGGCATCGACTTCCGCGACTACCCGTCGGCCCTCACCCTGATGGCCGACGCCGGGGCGGACGTCGACGGTGAACGGGTGCGGTTCCCCCGGGGCATGTGCCGCCAGATCATCCGGGCCTCGGCGCCGGCCGTCTACACCCAGCACGCCCGCAACCCGGCGCGCAGCGTGCAGGTGGGCGGCGACGCCACGGTTCTGGTCCCTGCCTACGGATCGCCGTTCACGCGCTGCCTGGACGAAGGCCGTAGATACGCCACGATCCAGGACTTCCGGAACTTCGTGAAGTTGGCGTACCTCAGCCCGGGCCTGCACCACTCGGGCGGCACGATCGTCGAACCGGTGGACATCCCGGTGTCCAAGAGGCACCTGGACATGGTGTATTCGCACCTCAGGTACAGCGACAAGCCGTTCATGGGATCGGTCACCGCCGCCGAGCGGGCCCAGGACTCCATCGACCTCGCGGGCTTCGTCTTCGGCGACGAGTTCGTCCAGCAGAACACGGTGATGACCAGCCTCATCAACGCCTCGTCACCCATGGCGTGGGACGCCACCATGCTGGGAGCCGCCGAGGCGTATGCCCGCTCCAACCAGGCCACCATGATCAGCCCGTTCATCCTGGCCGGGGCCATGGCGCCGGTGACGGTGGCCGGCGTGGCTGCCCAGACCCTGGCCGAGGCGCTGGCCGGCATGACGTTCGTCCAGCTCGTGAACCCCGGAGCACCGGTGGTGTTCGGCTCGTTCGCCAGCTCGATGTCCATGCAGACCGGCGCCCCGACGTTCGGCACGCCCGAACCTGCCCTCGTGCTGTACACGGTGGCCGCCCTGGCCCGCCGACTGGGCGTGCCGTTCCGCTCGGGCGGGAACCTGTGCGCATCCAAGGTCGCCGATGCCCAGGCGGCTTCGGAGTCCATGGCCACGTTCATCCCGGCGCTCATGGCCGGCGTGAACTTCATGCTCCACTCGGCTGGATGGCTGGAGGGAGGCCTCACCATGGGCTACGAGAAGTTCATCATCGACGCCGACCAGTGCAGCCTGGCCGCCACGTTCGTCGACGGGGTGGACATGTCGGAGAACGGGCAGGCCATGGGCGCCATCAGCGAGGTGAGCCCCGGCGGACACTTCCTGGGTACCGCCCACACGCTGGCCAACTTCGAGACGGCGTTCGCCCGCTCCGAGGTGGCCAACAACGACTCCTTCGAACAGTGGGCCGACGACGGCAGCCTGGACGCCGCCCAACGGGCCAACGGTCTGTGGAAGCAGATGCTGGCCTCCTATGAAGCGCCCCCACTTGACGAGTCCATCGACGAGGCGATGCTGGACTTCATCGCCCGCCGCAAGGAGGTCATACCCGACGAGTTCGGCTAGGCAGGCGGGGTTCACTCGGGCTTCTGGAAGCCGGGGTGGATTCACTGGGATTGGCGATTCTTTCCGCACAGTAGACCCAATCCCCGCGCCTGACTACACTCCCCAAGGCTTCCGGACCGCTGGACAGACCGGACTTCCAGACACGGGCGCCCGCATTGGCGGATGCCACCACCCGTTTCAGAAAACAAAAAGAGAACAGAGATTAAAGAACAATGTCGTTCCCCTCAGACCTCGAGATCGCCCGCGGTGCCAACCTGCTCCCGCTGACCGACATCGCCGCCGACGCTGGCATCCCCGTCGACTGCCTCGAGCCGTACGGCGAGGGCGCAGCCAAGATCAAGCTGTGCGCCGTCGAGCAGATGTCGGACAGGCCGAAGGCCCGCTACGTCGTGGTCTCGGCCATCACCCCCACCCCGCTGGGCGAGGGCAAGACCACCACCACGGTCGGCCTCGGCCAGGGCTTCAGCCACATCGGCAAGAAGGCCACAATCGCCATCCGCCAGCCATCCATGGGGCCGACCTTTGGCATCAAGGGCGGCGCGGCCGGTGGCGGCTACAGCCAGGTCGTCCCGATGGAGCTGTTCAACCTCCACCTGACCGGCGACATGCACGCGGTCACGGCGGCCCACAACATGTGCTCCGCCATGCTCGACGCCCACCTGTTCCACGGCAACGACCTGGACCTCGACCTGCACAACATCACCTGGCGCCGAGTCATGGACATAAACGAACGCGCCCTGCGCAACATCGTGGTCGGCCTCGGCGGCCGCCTCGACGGCATTCCCCGTGAGACCGGCTTCGACATCACAGCCGCCTCGGAGGTCATGGCCGCCCTGGCACTGTGCACCTCGCTGGCCGACCTGCGGGCCCGCATGGGCCGCATCGTCGTCGGCTACGACTCCTCGGGCACCCCTGTCACCGCCGAGGACCTCGGCGTGGCCGGCTCGATGACGGTCATCCTGAAGGAGGCCATCAAGCCCAACCTCATGCAGACGCTGGAGGGAACGCCGGCGCTCGTCCACTGCGGCCCGTTCGGCAACATCGCCACCGGCAACTCGTCGATCATCGCCGACCAGATCGGAATCCACACCGGCGACTTCCTCCTCACCGAAGCGGGCTTCGGTGCCGACATGGGCGCCGAGCGCTTCTTCAACATCAAGTGCCGCTACTCGGGCATCGCCCCGGACGCCGCCGTTCTTGTGGCCACCGTGCGCGGCCTCAAGGCCCACTCCGGCAACCACAAGATCGTGGCAGGCAGGCCACTGCCCGAGGCCCTCCTCTTCGAGAACCCCGACGAGGTCCACCAGGGTGGCGACAACCTCCGCAAGCAGTTGGAGAACATGCAGGTCCACGGCGTGTCGCCGGTGGTGGCCATCAACGTGTTCCCCGGCGACCACGACGTCGACATCAACGCCATCAAGGAGATCGCCGACGAGTTCAACGCCCGATCCGCGATCACCACCCACTTCGCCGACGGTGGCTCCGGTGCCGCCGAACTGGCCGAGGCGGTGGCCGAGGCGGCCGACGAGCCCAGCGAGTTCAAGGTCCTGTACCCGGACGAGATGTCGCTACGGGACAAGATCCGGACGGTGGCCGACAAGGTGTACGGCGCCGACGGCGTGGACTTCTCGCCGCAGGCCAACAAGCAGATCGACTCCTACGAGGCCAACGGCTTCGGCAACCTGCCGGTCTGCATCGCCAAGACCCACCTGTCGATCAGCTCGAATCCCGCCCTGAAGGGTGCACCGACCGGCTGGACGCTGCCCGTCCGAGAGGTCCGGGCGTCGGTGGGCGCAGGGTTCGTCTACCCGATCTGCGGTGACATGCGTACGATGCCCGGCCTCGGTTCCAGGCCCGGTGCAATGGGCATCGACATCGACGAGAACGGTGAGATAGTCGGCCTGAGCTGACCCTCCCGGAGGACACGGAAAGGAGGCACCGTGGCCACCCGAGCCAGGGCCGACAGGGCCGTCCAGAAGCGCCTGCTCGAGGGCATGACCTACGAGCTGATACCGCTCAAGAACCTCGCCGACCAGTCCATGTTCCTGCCGGCCGGTGCCACAGTGTCGGTGACTTGCTCGCCTGCCAAGACCATCGATGACACGCTTGACCTTTGCGCCCACTACGGCGACCAGGGCTTCACCGTCATCCCCCACCTGGCAGCGCGCATGGCGGAGGACGAGGACCACGTCGCCCGCATCGTCCGGCGGGTCAACGAACAGGGCATCAGGAAAGTGTTCTGCATCGGTGGCGACGCAGAGCCCCGCGGACCCTTCACCGACGCCGCCGGGTTCCTCCGATCGTTCCTGGACCGCCGACCCGAAATCGACGTGGTCGGAGTCGGCTCGTACCCCGACGGGCACTCGACGATTCCCGAACAGGCCCTGGTGGACAGTCTGGTCGAGAAGCAGGAAATGATCCGGGAAGCCGGCCTGAAGGGCTACATGGCCACCCAGATGTGCTTCAGCGCCAACACCATCGGCGACTGGCTGAAGAACCGTCGCCTAGCCGGCGTGGACCTGCCGTGCCACCTCGGCGTACCCGGAGCGATCGACAGGACCAGGTTGCTGACCATCTCGATCCGCCTAGGCATCGGCCACTCGGCGCGCTACCTGAAGAAGAACTCGACGTCGGTCATCCGCCTGCTCTCGCCGGGCGGCTACAACCCGAACAAGCTCATCATTCCGCTGTCGACCCGCGCCGAGGAACTGGGCATAGTCGGGATCCACTGCTTCACGTTCAACGCGGTGGACACCACCGAAGACTGGCGCCAGAAGTCCCTGCAGAAGTTGGGCTAACGCCGGGCCGGTGCCGGACTGGCAGGCACCGGACTGGCAGCAGGGCCCTCCCCTCGGGCAGGATCACCAGCGTGCCAACCGGCTCCCATCCACTCCTGCTCTCGCCCATCCGGTTGGGGCCGCTGGACCTCCGGAACCGCATCGTCCTCCCGGCGATGGACCAGAACAACTGCGACGACGGCCTCATCACCGACGAAACCATCGCCCACTACGAGGAACGTGCCCGTGGCGGGACGGGCCTGCTGATCCTGGAGACGTCGGCCGTGGCGTTCCCCCACGGCGCTACCTCCCGCCACCAACCGGCGCTGTCCCACGACGGCGTGATCGACGGGCTGACCCACCTGGCCGACGCCGTCCACGCCCACGGAGCCCGGATGGTGGTCCAGGTGAACCACCATGGCCGAATCTCCGGCGTGGACACCGCCGAGGGCCGGCCGTCGCTGGTACCGAGCCTGCCGGTCCCGGAGATCGACACCTCGCAGATAATGGTCGACACCACCATGGACGAGCTGATGGGCATGGCGACGCTCACCGGCGGGAAGATGCCCACCTACGAGGAGGCTTCGGCCGAAACGCTGGACCAGGTGGTCGGCCAGTTCGCCGATGCCTCGGCCCGCGTCCGTGCCGCCGGGCTAGACGGCGTGGAGGTACACGCCGGCCACGGCTACCTGCTGGCCACCTTCCTCTCACCCGCCTGGAACCGGCGTACCGATCGGTACGGCGGCTCGCCCGAGGATCGGGCGCGTCTACTCACCGACGTGGTCACGGCCATCCGCCAGCGGTGCGGCCCCGACTTCGGAATCCTGGTCCGCCTCGACGGTCGTGACTACGGCATGGCCGACGACATCACACCGGACCTGGCAGCTCGCTACGCCACGTTGGCGGTCGGGGCCGGGGCCGACGCCATCCACGTGACCGCATACTCCACGACGGCCGGAGGCCCCGGCTTCACCGACGGCCCTCTCCCATGGCAGGAGTGCCAGTACGAGGACCTGGCGCGGACGGTCAAGGCGGTGGTCGACGTGCCGGTAATCGCCGTCGGCCGCATCGGTCCGGACGACGGCGAGCGGATCCTGGCCGACGGAGGAGCCGACCTGATCGCCATGGGTCGCCAACTCCTGGCAGACCCCGACCTGGCCGAACGGCTGTCCACCGGCCGCCCCGACCTGGTCCGACCCTGCATCAACTGCTTCGTGTGCGTGGCCCAGAACTTCTGGTCGGGGAAGCCGATCTGTGCGGTCAACGCCCGACTGGGCCACTACGACGAGTCGCCGACCGGCCCCACCGACACGCGGCGCCACATCGTGGTGGTCGGGGGTGGACCGGGGGGCATGGAGGCCGCCCGGGTGGCTGCCGGACGAGGCCATCGGGTGACCCTGCTGGAGAAGGCTGGCCGTCTGGGCGGTACGGCACTTTTCTCCTCGCTGACCACCCCGATGAACGGCGAGCTGGTCCGCTACCTGGTGGCGTCCCTGGGCGAGTTGGACGTCGACGTCCGGACCGGAACCACGGCGACCCCGGCGGCGGTCGCTGACCTCTGCCCCGACGTCGTCGTGGTGGCCACCGGGGCTACACGGGTGCGGCCGGACGTGCCTGGTGCCGAGCTGGGCCACGTACTGTCCGGCGACGACCTGCGCAGCCTCCTCACCGGTGAGGGAGACCTCGGAGCACGGCGACCCGGTGTCGTCGTCCGCCTCGCCCTCGCCGTCGGCCGATCCCTCGGCCTGACCGCAGACATGGACAGGGTCAGGTCGCTGTCGCGACGGTGGATGCCCATAGGGCGCCGGATCGTGGTGGTCGGTGGCGGGCTGGTCGGCGCCGAGTTGGCCGAGTTCATGGCCGAGCGCGGCCGCGCCGTCACCGTGCTCGAGGAGGGGCAGTACCTGGCACCGGAGATGGCCCACCCCCGACGGTGGCGGGCCCTACACGAGGCCCGTCTCAACGGGGTCGTGTTCCACACCGGTGCGACGGTCATGGCTATCACCGCCACCCACGTCGAGTACCGACAGGGCGACGAGGCCCACAGGCTCGCCGCCGACACGGTGGTCCTGGCCGGCGGGATTCGACCCGATCCGTCCCTGGGTGACCGGATCCGCGAAGCCACGGGAGTGGAAGTGTCCGTCATCGGAGACGCAGCGGCGACCGGCTACATCGAGGGCGCCATCGGTTCGGGCAACCGGGTGGGCAACGCTCTCTGACCCGCCTCGTCCCGGCAGGGACACCATCGGTAGCGTCCACCTCGTGACCAGTCTGAAAGCCGCACCGTCGTGGAATCCCTTCGATCCGGACTTCCTGGTCGACCCGTATCCGCAGTACGAGCGTCTCCGCGACGAGGATCCGGTCCACCGCACGCCGCTGGGCGTGCTCGTCGTGTCCCGGTACGAGGACGTGAACCAGATCCTGCGCGACCCCCGGACCTCGGTCCAGCGCTTCGAGACCTCCGACATGACGCCCGAGCACATGCGCCCCCTGCGCGACAGGCAGATGGAACGCGAGCCGTCCATCCTCGGCCTGGACCCGCCCGACCACACCCGTCTCCGCAAGCTGGTGCAACGCACCTTCACCCCGCGGGCAATCGGTCGCATGCGCGACCAGACCACGGCCATCGTGGACGACCTCCTGGACGACCTGTCAGGGCGCGACGAGATCGACCTCATAGCCGACTACGCCTTCGTGATCCCGTTCGCTGTGATCCACGCGATGCTCGGCCTGCCGGCGGCCGACATGGCCCAGGTCCGGGCCTGGTCGCACGCCCTCACCCAGACGCTCGAACCACTCCTGACCCCCGAACAGGTCACGGCGGCCCTTGAGGCCGGCGAACACATGGACCGCTACCTAACCGACGCCATCGCCGCCAAGAGGCAGGACCCGGCAACCGACCTCCTGACCGACCTGGTCCTCGCCGAGGAGGAGGGGGACCGGATGTCGGAAGCGGAGCTGCTCTCGATGACGTCGCTCCTGTTCATCGCAGGGCACGAGACCACCGTCAACCTGATCGGCAACGGGACCCACGCCCTGCTCCGCCACCCCGACCAGCTGGACCTGGTACAGACCGACGAGTCTGTGGACGACACCGTGGCCGACGAACTGCTGCGCTACGACAGCCCCGTCCAGACCTCAGGTCGCCGGGTTATGCACGACGTCGAGGTCGCCGGCCGGGTCATCCCCTCAGGGGAGATGGTCCTGACCGCCCTGGGCAGCGCCAACCGGGATCCCCGCTTCTGGGGCGACACAGCCGACGACCTGGACGTGACACGTGCCGACGCCAACCGGCACGTGTCGTTCGGGAGCGGCGTACACCACTGCCTGGGCGCGGCCCTGGCCCGCATGGAGGGCGAGATCGCCATCACCCGACTGGTGAGACGCTTCCCCGACCTGGCCCTGGCCGGCGACCCGACCTACAACGCCCGGATCATCCTCCGGGGCCGGGACGTGCTCCCGGTCAGGCTGGGGTCGGCTGCCTGACCCGGCGAAGTGCTGGAGCGCCGTCCGGCTTGCCCGGACAGGCCACGGCACAGAAAAAGGCACCCGCCACAAACGTGCAGACCATGAACGTCCACGCCCGGTCGAAGGCGACCAGGGGCCCGGTCGCAAGCCCGGACGTGAATACGGCGATGGCGATCGAGACGCCCGCAGCGAAGCCGAGCGAGGACCCGGTCCGCAACGCGGCGCTGGCCGTAGCGAACCGGGCCTGTGGAACGTCCCGGAGGCCGAGGGAGGCGAACGTGGCGAACGAGCACGCCACCCCGACGGAGAGGAACATCTGGGCCGGCAGCACGGTAGTCACCCAGGAGGACTCCATGGTCACGTTGAGGAGCAGCCAGCCCGGGCAGCATGCGGCGGAGAGGCAGCCGACCACCACCAGGGTGCGGTGTCCGACCCTGTCGGCCATGGATCCGACCGGGCCCCCCATGAGCGCCGCCATCGCCGGGCCGGGTACGACGCCGAAGCCGGCGGCCAGGGCAGACCAGCCCCACAGCTCCTGGAGGGTCAGGGTGTTAAACAGGATCACGGCGATGAAGGCCGACGAGAAGAAGGTCTGGCCTGCGGCGGCCGACCAGAAGGACCTGATGCGGAACAGGGAGAGGTCCAGCAGCGGGCTGGGATGGGTGGCGGACCGGATGAACAGCACCGTGACCAGCACCAACCCGAGGGCCACCACGCCCAGCGTCCGAACCGAGCCGTAGCCCCACTCCTGTCCCTGCACCACGGCAAGGAGCACCAGGGCGACACCCATGGTTCCCGCAGGGACGCCGACCAGGTCGTAGCCACCCTTGGCATCCGGGTCCCTGGACTCGCGGACGAACCGCGGGGTCAGCACCAGGATGGCCAACCCGATAGGCACGTTCACCAGGAACACCCAGCGCCAGCTCAGGAGGTCGAGCAGGATGGCACCGGCCGAGGGGCCGATGGCCGCGCCGAGCGCTGCAGATGCCCCCCAGATCCCGATCACCAGGGAGCGCCGCTCCGCCGGGAAGTCCGGTAGGACCATCGCGAGGGAAGCCGGGCTGAGTATCGAACCACCGATGCCCTGCACGACGCGTGCCGCTATCAACAGCCCCGGAGTGGGAGCGGCCCCAGACAGGAACGATCCCGCCACGAAGATCGTCACCCCGATCATGAAAAGCTTCCGTCGACCCTTCTGATCAGCCAGGCGACCGGCCAGCAGGAGGAACGAACCGACGGCTATCGAGTACCCGGAGAGTATCCAGGAGAGGCTGGCCTCCGAAGCCCCGAGCTCCCGCCGGATGGTCGGGAAGGCCACGTTCACGATGGATACGTCGATGACCGTGAGAAGCGCGGCCATGGTCGACACGCTCAGGGCTATCCATGCCCGGCGCTCGACCGGTGGCAACCCCTGGTTCGACGACATCCGGACCCCCTGTGGTCCGGGCGACGCTAGGTGGCGGTATCAGCCTGCGACGAAGTGGACCCGCCGTCCAGGCGTGCCTCGAAGAGGGCGTTAGCGACGTCCCAGAGGCGATCGTCCACCGCCCTGAGGTGGCCCATGACGTCGGCCAGCGATACACGGGTGATGAGGCCGGCCTGCAGCGCCACCATGTCGCCGAGCCCGTCCTCGTGTACGGCGTCTATGGCCGCCACGCCGTAGCGGCTGGACAGCACCCGGTCAAAGGCGGTTGGGCTGCCACCGCGCTGCACGTGGCCGAGCACCGTCACACGGGTCTCGTAACCGGTTCGTCGCTCGAGCTCGGTGGCCACGGCCAGGCCGACGCCGCCCAGCCTCTTGTGTCCGAACCGATCCACCTCGGGTTCGGCAAGATCCATGGTGCCGGGTGCGGGCCTGGCCCCTTCGGCGACCACGACGATCGAGGCGTACCGGCCCCTCTCATGGCGTTTCTTTACGATGTCGGCCACCACCTCGATGTCGAACGGGTGCTCGGGCACCAGGGTGACGGTGGCCCCACCGGCCATGCCGGCCCAAGTGGCGATGTGGCCCACGTGGCGACCCATCACCTCGACGACCATGACCCGGTCATGGGACTCGGCCGTGGTGTGGAGCCGGTCGATGGCCTCGGTGGCTATCGACACCGCCGTGTCGAAGCCGAAGGTCTGCTCGGTGCACGGAATGTCATTGTCGATGGTCTTGGGCACCCCGACCACCGGTACGAGGCCCTCGGTATGGGCACGGTGTGCGACCGCCAGCGAGCCTTCGCCACCGATGACGATCAGGGCATCCAGCCCGAGCTCGGCCAGGGTGGCCAGGGCCCGCTCCACCCCGTCGTCGGTCAACCACGGGTGGACCCTTGAGGTGCCGAGCATGGTGCCGCCCCGGGCCAGGTAGCCACGCATGGACTCCACGTCCAGCGACCGCCAGCGCCCATCGATCACCCCGGCCCAGCCGTCGTGGAACCCGACCAGGTCGTCGCCCCAGTGGCGCTCGCCCCGACGGACCACGGCCCGGATCACGGCGTTCAGGCCCGGGCAGTCACCTCCGCTGGTGAGCACCCCGACCTTCGCCACGGCGTCACCGTAGCCCCGGAGCCGAAGCCGGCCGCACGGAGATCCGTCAACTCCGACGGCGGCGGTAGACCCATCCGACCGGCTCGTGGTACCCGGCCCAGACCCGTTGTCGGAACACCTGAAGCAGGGGACCGACCAGCACGGCGAACGCCAGGGTGCCGACTCCGTACGAGCCTCCGAGCGCTCCCCCACCCACCAGGACGGTGATCTCCAGGCACGTACGGGCGGCTCGGATGCTGAGGCCGGTGTCGACGAGAGCCGTCATGAGCCCGTCGCGTATGCCGGTTCCCAGACCCGCCCCCAGGTAGAGCATGGAACCGAAGGCGACGGCCAGCGGGGCCAGGGCGACTAGGGCTCCCCTGACCGCCCACGCGGCCGGCGGTTCGACGACGGCCAGCACGACGTTGACAGTGGCCCCGATGATCAGCACGTTGGCCACCGTCGCCGGCCCGATGGGCTGGCGGAGGGCAGCCACCAGGCCCAGCAGGACGATCCCCAGGCCGATGATCACGGTGCCCGGCTGCCGGTCGATCAGGCCGGCCAGGGCGTCGTGCAGGACGTCCCACGGACCGACGCCCAGGTCGGCCAGGAACAGGGCGCCGATCCCGAGGCCGAACAGGACCAGGCCCACGAGGATCGCCGCGGCTCGGATGGTGGTTTCCTTCACCGGGTCATTCTGGTGCCCGCACCACGGCACGGTACGCCCGGGCCGGGCGGTCCGACCGATTCCACGGTCGGACCGCCCGAATAACCCGAAGGGCGGGGACGACGAAGCGCCCCCTACCCGGGACTACTCGCCGCCGGGGTTCAGGGTGACCTCGACCCGACGCCAGTTCTGGCCGGTCGTGTCCACGCCACGGGCCTTCAGCAGCGCCACGGCCGCCTCGGCGTACTCCGTTGTGTACGCGCCGGAGTCGGGCGCTGAGGCGAGGATGGCTTGGCTAGTCGCCACGTTGACGGTCTGGGCCCACAGGCCTGCGTCCATCACGCCGGCGCCGCCGGGCGAGGGCCAAATGAGGCCGTTGATCTCATTCATCTGCCAGGCCTGGTGCGAGGCACCAAGTGACGAACCGTTGTCGAGCACGATTTCAACGCACTCCGCTGAGTTGTCGCGGCAGTACATCCAGCCCTCCAGCGAAGCCGTCACAAAACGTGTCGTGATGTCGGCGTATGCGGCGTTGCCGAGACGGGCACCATCGGCCCAGATGGCGTCCTGGAGCATCGCCGTACCGACGTCATTCCAGTTGATGACCGACAGGTCGGCCTCGGTGTAGAGATCGCCCGTCGCCGGGTTGGTCGCCTCCAGCACCTGGGCGTACTCGTTGTAGATCATCGCCTGCGCGGCGTCGATCTCACCGGTGAGCAGGGCCAGCATGTCAAAGCTCTGCTGGACCAGTTCGTAGTCGCTGGACGGATCGAGGCCAGCTTGGCGCGAGCCGGCTAGGAGCTCGAACTCGTTGCCCCAGCCCCAGTTGCCGACGACCTTGCCGGCCAGGTCCGCGGGACCGTCGATGCCAGCGTCGACCCACGAGACCTGCAGGGTGCCCGAGCGCTGGAACACCTGGGCCACGTTTACGATGTCCATGCCCTCCTCGCGCGGCACCAGAGCCTTGGGCACCCACGACACGGCGAAATCCACAGCTCCTGAGGCCAACTGCTGATGGGGGGCAATGTCGACACCGCCTTCGCGGATCTCCACGTCCAGGCAGTACTTCTCGTAGACCCCCTTGTCGGCCGCCGCGTAATAACCCGCGAACTGGGCCTGGGTCAGCCACTGCAGCTGCAGCGAAACAGAGTCAACCGAGTCGCAGTCGCCAATGCCGACCGCAGCTTCGTCATCGCCACAAGCAGTAGCAAACAACGTCAGGACTGCCAGCACCGCCAGCAGTCTCGTAGTCAATCGCTTCTTCATCATTCCCTCCCGGGTGTAGTTGTGTACTCACCGTCGCCCATCGCCGCTCGCCAAGGCATGCTCACGCGCTCAACTAGTAGGGCTACAGCGAACAAAGCTAGGCCAAGCGCCGAGGCAACTGCGATGGCGGCCCAAGCGACGTCGTACCTCACGAATGCGACGTTCGACGTGATCACGTTGCCGATGCGGTCCTGGGGACCGCCGAAGTACTCGGCGACGATGGCCGCGATCACCGACAGGGGAGCCACCACCCGCAGGGCGTTGGCGAAGAACGGCATGGCATTGGGGATCCGGACCTCCCGAAGGATCGTCCACTCGCTGGAAGCATATGACCGCATCAACTCGAGCTCGTCAGGGTGCACCTCGGTGAGCCCCCGGGCCGTGTTGATGAACACGGGGAAGAAAACTATGGCAACCACCACGGCCTGGTTGCTGAGCGTGCCGGTGATGCCGAACCAGGCGTTGAAGATCGGGGCCAGCGCCACGATCGGCGTGGCGTTCACGGCTACCGCCAACGGCGTGAGGCCTTCGTTCAGCGTGCGGAAACGGGTCGTGACGAGGGCCAGCACGATGCCGGCGACGATGCCCACCACCAACCCGCTCAGGGCGATCCGCCCCGTCTCCCAACCGGCATGGCGGAGGATCGGCCAGTTCTCGCTCAGGCGAGCGATGATCGAGCTGGGCTTGGGCAGCAGGAACTTGCGGATGCCGAAGCCCCACACCACGCCCTCCCACAGGCCGAGGCCTGCCACGCCGACCACGATGGGCGGTCCGAGCCCGGCGAGGCGGTTGCGGATCATGCCCCAACCTCGTCGGCCCGCAGGGCCTCCCGAACCTCGGTGGCCTTGGCGAAGAACGCCGGATCCTCGCGTGTGTCGTCGGTTCGCTCACCCAGGTCGACGTCGACGATCGAGTTAATCCGTCCCGGCCGAGGTGACAACACCACGACACGTGACGACAGGAACGTCGACTCCGGAATGGAGTGTGTGACGAACACGACGGTGGTGCCGGTCTCCCGCCAGATGCGCAACAACTCCAACTGCATGTGTTCCCGCGTCATCTCGTCCAGGGCCCCGAACGGTTCGTCCATCAGCAGCAGCTTCGGCTGGAAGGACAGCGCCCGTGCGATGGAGACCCGCTGCTGCATGCCACCGCTGAGTTGGCGCGGGTAGTGGCCGCCGAAGTCCGGGAGCTTCACGAGGTCCAGCATTTCGGCCGATCGCGCCGCCCGGTCGGCCCTAGACCAGCCCCGTAACTCCAGGGGCAGTTCGATGTTGGCTGCCACCCGACGCCAGTCGAACAGCCCGGCATGCTGGAAGACCATGCCGTAGTCCTGATCCAGTCTGGCCCCATGCGCCGGCTTGCCAAAGACGGTCACCTTCCCGGTGGATGGCGTCAGCAGGTCCCCGATGAGTCGCAGGAGCGTCGACTTGCCGCACCCCGACGGTCCGATCAGCGACACGAACTCACCAGCCCCGATGGTCAGGTCGATGCCGGACAGGGCGGTGACCTCGTCGAGGCTGCCGGCGTTGAAGACCTTGTCCACGCCGTCGATGACCACCGCTGCCTCGGACTCGACGTACCCGCTCATGCCGCGACCCTGTCAGCCCGCTCGACTCCTTCGGTCCGATTCATGACCAGCCGTTCGGCCAGGTTGACCATCCCGAACACGGACAGGCCGAGGATCGCGGCGCCCACCACCGAGGCGTAGAGGCGCTCGGGCGACACGGCATAGCGCTGCGCATACTCGAGGATCGCCCGGCCCAGGCCGGTCTTGGTGCCGATCGAGATCTCGCCGACGATCGCTCCCACCACGCTGAGGGTGGCCGCCAGCTTGAGGGCCGGGAACAGGTAGGCCCGGGCGGCCGGCAACCGGAGCTTGAACAGGGTGGTACGCCAAGGGGCCGCGTAGGACCGCATGAGCTCCAGGTGCGCGGTGTCCGGGGACTGCAGGCCGCGGAGCGCGCTTACCGCCACCGGGAAGAAGGTCAGGTAGGTGGCTATCAGTGAGATCGACAGGATGTCCGGTATGTCGTTCAGCCGTCCCCAGGTCACGATGATCGGCGCCAGCGCGATGAGCGGCACGGTCTGGGACACGTTGATCCACGGCAGCAGGCCGCGTTCGGCCACCCGCCAGCGCAGCATCAGGATCGCCAGCCCCAGGCCGATGGCCAGTCCGAACGAGAATCCGATGGCCGCCTCCTGGAAGGTGTACCAGCCCTTCTTCAGGAGGAACAGGTACAGCGGCAGCCGGGCCCGGCCGTCCCGGACCTCCTCGAACAGCTCGCCGGCGATGTCGGTCGCATGCGGCATTGTGAGGTCGTCGGTCGATGTAGGGAGCTCGATCGACGTGCCGGGCCAGTGGTCGTCGGTCTGGCCGCCCATCCACTTGTACCCCTCCCAGAGGGCGACGACGAGGAGCAGCGCCACGATCGTCGTCACCACCACGCGCAGGGTCCGACCGCCTTTCACGACCGGGCGCCTCCACATTGGACCTGGACTGAGGCAGGGTCGCGAGAACTCGGCAGGCAGCAGGTCAACGGGGGGCATGGCTCAGGTATCACGGCTCAACTCACGGCCGATTCGCCTGCGGGTGGACTTCCAGCTGCTAATCGCCGCTGCCTCTCCATGAGACTGCACCAGTCCCAGCCCGCGCCACCCATGGCATCGACGTCCGACAGGAACTGGCCGACCAGGGCGGTCACCGGAAGCGACACGCTCATCGACGACGCCTCGTCCAGGACGAGCCCGATGTCCTTTCGCATGAGGGTGGTGGAGAAGCCGAAGTCGTAGTCGCCTTCCAGCATCTTCCCGGCCCGGTTCTCCATCTGCCAGGAGGTGGACGAGCCCTGAAGCATCACCTCGACGACGTTGTTCACGTCTAACCCGGCCCTGGATGCAAAGTCGAGTCCTTCGGCGAGTGCCTGGCAGAGTCCGACCACACAGATCTGGTTCGTCATCTTGGTCAACTGGCCGGCACCGGGGCCACCCATGTGCCTGACACGGGCAGCGTATGACCCGACCACAGGCTCGGCCCTGACGAAGGCACCGTCGTCGCCGCCAACCATCACCGAGAGCACACCCCGGCGTGCACCGTCCACTCCACCGGACACCGGGGCGTCGAGGAAGTACCCGCCTGCTGCCGACACACTCGTCTCCACCGATCGGGCCAGTTGGGCGGAGGTGGTCGAGTGGTCTACCCAGACCGTCCCGTCCGCTATGGCGGGTACGAGCTCGTCGGCCACCGTCTGCAGTTCCCGGTCAGACGGGAGTGAGGTGACGATGAAATCGGCGCCTGCGACTGCAGATGCAACGGAGTCGGCCACCTCGCCACCATGCTCGTCCGCCCACCTCCCCCCGAGGCCTTCGACCACGTCGAATACCACGAGATCGTGGGAAGCGCCTTCACTGGCCAGATGGGCGGCCATGTGCCAGCCCATTCGCCCGAGGCCCAGGACTGCAATCCTCATGCCGGCACCCCGGGGCCACCTCGATCATCCAGGCTGAAGCCCCCGGCCAGGCGCGCGTTGACTCTGCCACCGACCGCCATGGCCAGGATCAGCACCAGCTCATCGGGACGCGGTGCGTCCGGAACGCCGACCTCGATCGCGTCGTAGTGGCTCCCGACGTATGACCATTCGAGATGGGTGAGAGGCACGTCGAGCCTCGCACCTAGCGGTCCGACCTTCTTAGTCGACGGCACGATGGCCTCTCCCCGGCCTAGGGCCGCGCGCATGCCGCCACCTCCGGGAATGTGCCACATGGCGCCGTGCTCGATCTCGCCGGCTGCGCCAACGATCGCCCCCTTGCCGTATCCGTCTATGGCGTCGGGGTCGCCACCGAGATGGCCGATGAGCAGTTCGCCCAGTTGTTCGCCCAGTTCGCGCAACTCCGCCGTCGCCGGGCTGAGGTCGGCCACGTACCCACCGACGAAGGGATTGTTCACGACTGCAGCCACCGCCCCCTTCAGGACAGGTAGGTCCGGCGGCGGTCCGATCTCATGTCGGGTCTCCTCGACAACCACACAGATCTTTCGTTGTCTGAACAGCAAGGCTGTCCCTTCCTCCCGGGTCACCGTTCCGGCCGAACCATGTGTTGTGTGACCGCCATGTGCCCCATCTCCCTCACCGGTCAACCAGTCATGACCGGGACGATTTCCCGTCCATAAGCATCGAGCGTCTCGTCCTGCTGGTCGTGCATGAGGTAGATGGCGAACTGATCCACGCCGAGGGCCTCCAGCTCCTGCAGCCGCTCGATGTGGGACGCCCCGTCGCCGAGGATGCAGAACCGGTCGATGATCTCGTCCGGGACGAAGTCCGTGTGCTCGGCACCGGCCCGCCCGTGCTCGGTGTAGTCGTAGCCCTTCCGACCCTCGATGTAGTCGGTGAGGGCCTGGGGCAGGGCCGAGCCGTCGGAGCCGTAGCGACCGACCAGGTCGGCCACGTGGTTGCCGACCATGCCTCCGAACCACCTGACCTGTTCGCGCTGGTGGGCGATGTCGTCACCTACGTAGGCCGGTGCCACAACGCAGATGGTGATGGAGTCGGGATCACGTCCGGCCTGCTCGGCTGAGCGCTTCACCGCCCCGATCGTCCACTCGGCTATCTGCGGGTCGGCCAGCTGCAGGACGAACCCGTCGGCCTTCCGGCCACACAGGTCGAGCGCCTTAGGACCGTAGGCGGCCATCCACATCGGCAGCGACCCACCACTGCGCCACGGGAATGTCTGGGTTGTGCCGTTGTACTCCACGGTGCCACCCTCGGCCAGGCCCTTGATAACCCCCATGGACTCCTCCAAGGTGGCCAGGTTGCACGGCTTTCGGCCGATCACCCTCATGGCCGAGTCACCGCGCCCGATGGCACAGACCGTGCGCTCGCCGAACATGTCGTTCAGCGTGGCGAACACCGAGGCGGTGACCGTCCAGTCCCGGGTGCCCGGGTTCGTCACCATCGGGCCGACGACCATCTTCTGGGTGGCTGCCAGCATGGCGCTGTGGATCACGAACGGCTCCTGCCAGAGCACATGGCTGTCGAACGTGTACGCATGGGTGAACCCCAAGGCCTCCGCCTTCCGGGCCAGTTCCACGACCCGCCATGCCGGGGGGTCGGTCTGCATCACCACGCCGAAGTCCATCAGATACGCCGTCCGATCAGTCGTTGCGGGGGAACCCGAGGTCGACGCTGCTCGTCGAGGGATCGGGCCACCGGCTGGTGATCACCTTGGGCCGGGTGTAGAAGCGCAGGCCCTCGGGTCCGTACATGGTCGTGTCACCGAACGCCGAGTCGTTCCACCCGCCGAACGAGTGGTATCCGACGGGCACCGGGATGGGCACGTTGATGCCGATCATGCCGGCGTCGGCATCCCTCTGGAATTGGCGGGCCGCGCCGCCGTCCCGCGTGAAGATGGCGGCACCGTTGCCGAACGGGTTGTCCCGGATCATTCGGACGCCCTCGGCGTAGCTTTCGGCGCGGACGACGGACAGCACCGGCCCGAAGATCTCGTCGGTGTAGACGCTCATGTCGGTGGTCACCCGGTCCAGCAGGGTCACCCCCAGGAAGAACCCGTCGTTGTCGAAGACCTGGTCCCGACCGTCGACCACCACGTCGCATCCTGCGTCGGCCCCGGCCTGTACGTATCCGGCCACCCGGTCCCGTGCCTCCCGAGTGATGAGTGGGCCCATCTCCGATGCCGGATCGGTACCCGGCCCGATGACCAGCTTCTCCATCCTCACCCGGATGGAATCCACCAACTGGTCGGCGATGTCGCCCACTGCCACCACAACCGATATGGCCATGCAGCGCTCGCCTGCCGACCCGTAGGCAGCCGAGACGGCTGCGTCGGCCGCCATGTCGATGTCGGCATCGGGCAGCACGATCATATGGTTCTTGGCACCACCGAGGGCCTGGGCACGCTTGCCGTTTGCCGTCGCCGTGGCGTACACGTAGCGGGCGATCGGGGTGGAGCCGACAAAGCTGACCGCCTTTACGTCCGGGTGGTCCAGGAGCCTGTCGACGGCCACCTTGTCACCTTGCACCACGTTCAGGACGCCCGGCGGGAACCCGGCCTCCTGGAACAGCTCGGCCACGAACAGCGGGGCCGAGGGGTCGCGTTCCGACGGCTTCAGGATGAAGGTGTTCCCACAGGCCACGGCGTTGGGGAACATCCAGAGCGGGACCATCGCCGGGAAGTTGAACGGTGTGATGCCGGCCACCACGCCCAGGGGCTGGCGCACGGTGTACACGTCGACGCCGCTGCTGGCCTGTTCGCTGTGCATGCCCTTCAGGGCTTCGGCCACCCCACAGGCGAACTCGATGTTCTCGATGCCGCGGGCCACCTCGCCCCGGGCGTCGTCCAGGACCTTGCCGTGCTCGGCTGTGAGTCGCTGGGCGACCTCCTCGGCATTGGCCACCACCAGGTTCCGGAACTCCAGCAGGAGTTTGGTGCGGCGGGCCAGGGAGACCCCACCCCACTCTGCGAACGCCGAACGGGCCGAGGCCACGGCGGCATCCACCTCGGCCACCGAGGCCAGGCCCACCCGTCCGACCTGTCCGCCGGTGGACGGATCGAAGACCGGACCGGTATTGCCCGACGTCGATGCGGAGGGCTGCCCGTCGATCAGGTGCTGGATGTCGTACATGTGGCTTCCGCCTTCGGTGGTGGGCCGGCAGTCAGGGCCGGCGGGTGGTTACTGGCGGGTGGTTACTGCAGGTAGGTGGACAGGCCCCGGCGGAGGTAGACGCCATGGCCCTTCTCGCCGTGGTAGGCATCGTCGGAGATCAGGATCCGACCCTTGGACATCACGGTGTCGACCTTGCCGTCGATCGTGGTCCCCTCATAGGCCGAGTAGTCCATGCTCATGTGGTGGGTGTCGACCGAGATCTCGGTCGTGGCGGCCGGGTCGTAGAGCACGATGTCGGCATCCGACCCCGGGGCGATGACCCCCTTCTGCGGGTACATGCCGAACATCCGGGCCGGGGTGGTGGAGCAGGTCTCGACCCAGCGCTCCAGGCTCAGCTCGCCCATGGCGACGCCCTGGTAGATGAGGTCCATGCGGTGCTCGACGCCGCCGATGCCGTTGGGTATGGCCCGGAAGTCGTCCCTGCCGAGCTCCTTCTGGTCCTTCATGCAGAACGGGCAGTGGTCCGTGGCCACGATGGCCAGGTCGTTGGTGCGCAGGCCGCGCCACAGGTCCTTGTGGTGGGTGTGCTCCCTTGTGCGCAGGGGTGGCGAGCAGACGAACCCCGCCCCTGCGAAGCCCGGTGCCCCGAGGTGGTCCTCCAGGTTCAGGTACAGGTACTGCGGGCAGGTCTCGGCAAACACGTTGTGGCCGGCGTCGCGGGCCTCGGCGACCCTCTCCAATGCCTCGCTGGCCGACAGGTGGACGAAGTAGACGGGTGCCCCGACCATCAGCGCCAGCTGAATGGCCCGGTTGGTGGCCTCGCCCTCCATCCGGGAGGGCCTCGTAATGCCGTGGTACACCGGATCGGTCTGGCCCCTGGCCGCGGCCTGCTCGGCCAGCACGTCGATAGCGATGCCGTTCTCAGCGTGCATCGTTATAAGGGCGCCGTTGTTGGCGGCCTTCTGCATGGCCCTCAGGATCTGGCCATCGTCGCTGTAGAAGACGCCCGGGTAGGCCATGAACAGCTTGAAGCTGGTGATCCCCTCGTCGACCAGCGAATCCATCTCCTTGAGCGCCGCCTCGTCGACGCCGCCCAGGATCATGTGGAAGGCGTAGTCCACGGCGCACTGGCCCTCGGCCTTGGCGTGCCACGCTTCGAGGCTGTCACGGACGTTCTCGCCGGTCTTCTGGACGGCGAAGTCGACGATGGTCGTCGTGCCACCCCAGGCGGCCGCACGGGTGCCGATCTCGAAGGTGTCCGAGGCGAAGGTCCCGCCGAACGGCAGCTCCATGTGGGTGTGGCAGTCGATCCCGCCGGGCACCACGTACTTCCCGGTGGCGTCGATGACCCGGTCGGCACCCGACTCTGCCGAGACGGCCAGCGTCGAGCCCGGCTGGAGCACCGCCGCGATCGTCGTGCCGTCCACCAGCACCTCGGCGGCGTGGCGTCCCGTGGCACTGACCACCGTTCCGTTCTTGATGAGCGTCGTCATGGTTCCCCCTTCAGGTCCCTTGTCGCGGTCCGGGCCCGCCTCAGCCAAGCCCCTCGATGATGCGTACCAGCACGTCCGCCGCCTCGTCTATCTCTGCCTCGGTGACGGTCATGGGAGGGGCGATGCGCAGCACGTTGCCATATAGGCCACCCTTGCCAATCAGCAGACCGGCGGCACGTGCCTGCTCCATGATCCGGCCGGCGACCCCGCTGTCGGGTTCCAGCGATCCGGCCTGGACCGTCTCAATCGCCAGCATCAGGCCCTTGCCCCGCAACTCGGCCACCACCGCAGACGCCTCGACGGCGGGCCGTAGGTGGCCAGCCAGGCGTTCACCCATGGCCAGCGCGTGGCCTTGGGTGTCGTGTTCCAGCATGTAGCGGATGGTTGCCAGGGCGCCCACGCTGCTCATCGGGTTGCCGCCGAAGGTGGAGATGGAGTTGCCGGGCAGTGAGTCCATCAGCTCCGCGCCCGCCACCACGCCGCCGAGGGCCAGGCCGTTGCCGACCCCCTTGGCAAAGGTCAAGATGTCCGGTGTCATCCCGTGGGCCTGGTAGCCCCAGAAGTTTTCGCCCGTCCGGCCCCAGCCAGTCTGTACCTCGTCCGAGATGAACAGGACCCCGCGGTTGTCCAGCTCCTTCTTCATGGCACCAAAGAAGCCGTCCGGTGGGGTGGCGAACCCGCCGACTCCCTGGATGGGTTCGGCAATCATGGCCGCCACGTCACCGGACGTCATCATGTCGAAGACCTGGTTCAGGTCGGCCACGCAGGCCTCGGTGTAGGCCTCGTCGTCGAGGTCACGGAACGGGCTGCGCAGGCGGTAGCCGCCGTGCACGTAGTTGACGGAAAGGCCGCTGACGCTGGTCGGAGACCAGGACCTCTGGGCCGTGATGGCAATGGTGGTGAACGACCGCCCGTGGTAGCTGTTGCGTAGCGCCAGTACCTGGTTGGACCTGCGCGAGACGGTGGCCAGCAAGAGGGCTGCGTCGTTGGCCTCGGTGCCCGACGTGGTGAAGAACACCTTGGCGTCGGGGATGCCCGACAGCCCGGCGATGAGCTCGGCCAACTCGATCATGGGTTCCGACAGGTACAGGGTCGAGGTGTGGAACGTCTTCGGTGCCTGGGCCCGGACCGCCTCGGTGATCTCGGGGATGTTGTAGCCGAGGCTGGTGGTCAGGATGCCGCCGAAGAAGTCGAGGTACCGGGTGCCCTCGACGTCGAAGACGTGGCGGCCCTCGCCATGGTCGAACGAGATCGGCGGGTCGTAGTAGAGCGACAGCCAGTCGGGCAGGACGGCCCGGTGCCGTTCCAGGAGTTCGGCGTTGGTGGTCATCGGCAACTCCATGTCGGGGCTCGCGCTGCGCGTCAGGCCCGGGTCAACGGGTCGTACATGTCTGGGCGGCGGTCCCGGTAGAAGGCCCACTGGTTGCGGACCTCGTCGACCAGGTCCAGGTCCAGGTCCCGCACTATCAGCTCAGTGTCCTGATCGGAACAGACGTCGCCCACGAACTGCCCACGCGGATCCACGAAGTAGGTAGTGCCGTAGAAGTCGTTGTCGCCCAGGTCCTCGATGCCGACCCGGTTGATGGCCCCGACGAAGTACATGTTGGCCACGGCCGACGCCGGCTGTTCCAACTGCCACAGGTAGGACGACAGGCCCCTGCTGGTGGCCGACGGGTTGAACACCATCTGGGCGCCGTTGAGGCCCAGCGCCCGCCAACCCTCGGGGAAGTGCCGGTCGTAGCAGATGTACACGCCGACCCTGCCGACGGCGGTCTCGAACACCGGGTAGCCGAGGTTCCCCGGTCGGAAGTAGAACTTCTCCCAGAAGCCCTTGACCTGCGGGATGTGGGTCTTGCGGTACTTGCCCAGGTAGGTGCCGTCGGCATCGATCACCGCAGCCGTGTTGTAGAGCAGGCCCTCCTGCTCCTTCTCGTACATCGGCAGGATCAGAACCATGCCGTGCTTTGCCGCCAGCTCCTGGAAACGCCTCGTGGTCGGCCCGTCCGGGATGGCCTCGGCGTAGTCGTAGTAGTCGGCGTCCTGCACCTGGCAGAAGTAGGGGCCGTAGAAGAGCTCCTGGAAGCACATGACCCGGGCTCCGGATGCGGCTGCTGCGGCAAGGTGCTCCTCGTGGAGCTGGATCATCGACTCCTTGTCGCCCGTCCACCGGGTCTGGAGCATCGCCGCCCGTACCTCGTTCGCCATCTCCGCCTCCCTGGGCTCTCACGTCCGATGTCCCCTGGCGACGCCGCTGTGGGAACGGTGCAGGGGAGCTGTCAACGCGGACAGTAGTGGCACCGGGAAGCGATCCGGGAAGGGGGCCAGCAGAATCTTCTGCTGCCCGTATGCCGGCAGAAGTGGTACCAGAACCCTCGGAGGAGTCACCCTCAAGCCACGGGCCCGCGCGGCCGCCTCGGTCTCGACCCGGAGGTACGTGGGATCCTTATCGAATGACCAATGGGGCCCCGGGCGTCGGTGCGGATCCCGACCAGTCATTGCTGGAGGACGGTGACGGCCTGCTGGACTGGTCGACCCTGCAGGCCTGGATCGCCCAGAGTCCAGCCCCCGGAAGTGGTCCGGTGGTCACGAGCCGACTGCTCGGTGGCGGAACCCAGAACAACCTCTTCATGCTGATTCGGGCAGACGGCACCCCGATGGTCCTGCGTCGCCCGCCCCGGCACCCCCGCCCGAACAGTGACGAGACCATGTTGCGCGAGGCCCGGGTACTCACGGCGATCGAGGGTCGCGGCGTCCCGCAGCCCGTCTGCCACGCGGTCTGCGACGATCCGTCGGTCATCGGCACCTGTTTCTTCGTCATGTCGGCGGTGGAGGGCTTCGCCCCGGTGGGTGACCTCCCCGGCCGCTACGGCACCGATCCCGACTGGCGCCACCGCCTGGGCCTCGCCATGGTCGACGCCATCGCAGCCCTGGCCCGCATCCGACCCGACGACGTCGGGTTGGGCGGCCTGGGTCGTCCCGACGGCTGGCTGGAACGCCAGGTCGGTAGATGGCGGCGACAGCTGGAGTCCTATGCGGCATTCGACGGCTACGACGGGCCTGACCTGCCCGGGGTCGACCGTGTCGGAGGCTGGCTGGAGGCGCACCGACCCGACGACTTCACCCTCGGGATCATCCACGGTGACTACCACCTGGCCAACGTCATGGCCGACCACGATCGTCCCGAGCTGACCGCGGTCCTGGACTGGGAGCTGACCACCCTTGGGGACCCCCGTCTGGACCTGGCCTGGCTCCTGACCACCTCGGGCGGGGTCGGCTCGTTCGAGACGGCGGCCGACGGGTTCCCGACCACGGCGGAGTTGGTGAACCGGTACGCCGACGGGACCGGCCTCCCCCTCGACGACCTGACCTGGTGGCGGACGCTGGCCTGCTACAAGCTGGGCATCATCCTGGAGGGCACCAACGCCCGGGCCGCGGCCGGCCGGGCCCCAGTCGAGACCGGCCGGGACCTCCACCGACGGGCGGTCGACCTGTTCGACCAGGCTTCCGACCTGATCGACGGGAACCGGGTCTGAGGGTTGGCCTGGCCCGGCATGCTTGTCACATGACCGGAGGATCGGCCGAACCACCGCTGGCGGGCTGGCGCGTAGGCGTAACCGCCGACAGGCGGGCCGACCAGCAGGTAGAGGCACTCCGTCGCCGGGGCGCCGAGGTGGTGCACGGCTGCACCATGCGCACGCTCGACCTCTCCGACGACGCCCGCCTGCTCAAGGTCTCGCGGGCACTGGTCGACCAGCCGCCGGACACCCTGGTGCTCCAAACGGGCATGGGCCTGAACATGTGGCTGGACGCCATGGACGGCATCGGCCTCGGCAACCAGGTCCGGGCGGCGCTAGGCCACTGCGAGGTGCTGGCCCGCGGACCCAAGGCGGTGAGCGCCGCCAGACGGGCCGGCCTCGTGGTGGCATGGTCGGCACCGGATGAGCTGTTCGCCCAGATTGTGGACCACGTGGCGGCCACAGGGGGCAGGGACCGGCTGGCCCTGCAGGTCGACGGCACCGACGAGGAGGTGCTGGCTGCGCCGCTGGAAGCCATATGTGGCGTCGTCACGGTGGTCCCGATCTACCGTTGGGCGCTGCCGGTCGACGTCGGTCCGGCCGAGGCCCTGGTGGACGCCGTCTGCGACGGCGGTCTCGACGCCGTGACGTTCACGACCCGGCAGGCTGCAGTCCACCTCGTCGAGATTGCCGAGGCCCGGGGCCGTCGGGACGACCTTGTGGCCGCGCTGGACGGAGTCCGGGTGGTGCCGGTGTCGGTCGGCCCGGTCTGCTCGTCGGCGATGAGATCCCTCGGAATGACCGGGCTGGTGGAGCCGCAGCGGGCACGCCTGGTGGCCATGTTGGATGTCCTGGCCGAGGTGGCCGTCGCCCGTTCGGCCACCTGAGGCCGCAGGCTGGGATCAGCCCCGGGAATCCTCCGGATCGGGTAGTTCGTCGACAGCGGATGGAAGTTCGGCTGCCCGCAGGTCACGGGCCCGAGTCTCGATCTCCGACATCTCGGGGAGGTTCTCGGACCCGATCCCGAGGTCGGGGAACCGGCGCATCGTCACCAGAAGGCGGCTGTCGATCGAACCGATGAGCTCGTTGAATGCGCCCACCGTCGAGTTGAGCCTCTTACCGGTCGTCTCCACGTCGCCGAGGATCTTCCCCACCCGCTCGTAGAGCTCCTTTCCCAGGTCGGCGACCTCGCGGGCGTACTCGTTCACCCGGGCCTGCTGCCAACCTCCGGCCACCGCCCAGAGAAGGGCCAGCAGGTTGACCGGTGAGGCCAGCAGAACCCGATGTTTGATCGCCTCCTGGAGGAGCGTCGGCTGGACCCTCAGAGCGTCGGCCAGGAACGACTCTCCGGGGACGAACAGCACCACGAACTCCGGCGAGGGTCCGTCGTCGACCGCCCAGTACCTCTTCTTGGCGAGCTCCTTGACGTGCTCGCCAAGTGCCTTGGCGTGGTTGTTCAGTTCCCGGTCGACCAGTGCCTGGTCGGTGGCCTCCTGGGCGCGGAGGTACGCATCCAACGGCACCTTCGCGTCTACGGCCAGGTGGGCGCCGTTGGGCAACCTGACAAGGACGTCGGGACGGACGCCTGCACCGTCGCGGTTCTCGCCCGACGTCTGCTCGGTGAAGTCGCAGTAGGACTCCATACCGGCGAGCTCGATCACGTTCCGGAGTTGGTTCTCCCCCCAGACCCCACGGGCCGTCCGCGACCGGAGGGCTTCGGACAGCGTGGTAGTCGACGTCTGCAATTCGGTGAGCTGCAACCCCAGACGGCTGGTGAGGGTGTCGACGGCGCCACGGTCCTTCTCGTGGGCCGACCGGAGATGACCGACCGTCTCGTCCAACTTCTTCATCTGGATGCCCAGTGGGTCCAGCAGCCCCTTGGTCTTCTCGTGGACCGTGGCCATCCGCTCCTCGGCGAGCCTCAGGAACTGGTCGGTGTTGCTGTTCAAGGCATTGATCGCCGTCTCGGCGACCTGGGCCTTCACCTCGGCTCCGATCTGCTGTGCCAACGCCGTGGCGTCGACCACCGGGGCACCCGGATCGGCAACTACCGGTGCCGGGCGTCGAACCGCCCAGACGACGGCCATGACGGCGACCAGCACGGCGAACACGGCTACGAGGACCAGGGCAATCTCCATGTGACGAACGTAGGTGCGCCTTGTGACAAGGGCGCGGCAACCGGCT
>Ga0257112_10000101_pt1 | contig 35455 bp, 31 predicted proteins | sample LP_taG_5_FD_191565 | JGI IMG/M metagenome (GOLD analysis project Ga0257112, IMG submission 191565) | Marine microbial communities from Northeast Subartic Pacific Ocean, Canada - LP_J_2015_P26_1000m | ecosystem: Environmental > Aquatic > Marine > Oceanic | place: Canada: Northeast Subartic...
ACCATTCGCCTTGTCAACCTGAATTAAAAAAATTATCTGAAGGAAGGTTTGATAAAGCATGGGGTGGAATTTCTTCCGTGCAATTGACTTTGCCAATCATATGGTCGGAATGTAAAAATGAAGGATTATCATTGGCCCAATTAACGAACTGGTTGTGCGATGCTCCTGCTAAATTTATTGGAATGGACGATTGTAAAGGTCAAATTTTACCTGGCAAAGATGCTGACATCACTTGTTGGGATCCAGATGAATCTTTTTTAGTTGAGCCTGCAATGATACATTACAAACACAAATTGACGCCTTATGATGGTGAACAATTATTTGGTGTTGTAAAAAAGACCTTTCTCAGGGGAAACAAAATCTTTGATAATAATCGTTTCACAAATGGTCCTCTCGGAAAACCACTTTATAGCAGTTATGACAAAAAAAACTAAACAAACACTTACAGACCTAGCATCAGAAGCAAATGGTAGCCGTGCCTTGTTAGCCAGCGACGAATTTTTCGCTCCAAAAGAAAACCTGCTAAAGGCGGGGCGCGGGGAATTCATTCCCAAAAAATATACCGATCATGGCAAATGGATGGATGGATGGGAAACTCGCAGAAAGAGATCTGAAGGACATGATTGGTGCATAATTCGGCTTGGAAAGCTTGGAATAATTAAAGAATTAGATATTGACACCAACCATTTTGTTGGTAATTATCCATCTTACGCCTCAGTGGATGCATGCCAGTTGCCATATTATTCATCATTCGAAGGATTAGATCTTGAACATGATTGGATTGAGATCCTTCCTAAATCAGAACTTTCAGGTGATTCACAAAATCTGTTTACTATAAAATTTGATAAACAGTTTACCCACCTCCGCCTCAATATATATCCAGATGGCGGAGTGGCTCGTTTAAAGGTCTATGGACATGAAGAACATCTTGATAGCAAAAAGTATTGGTTCGATGTGGCCGCTGCTGAAAATGGGGGACGGGCTCTCGCATGCAGCGATATGCATTTCGGTGATATGCAAAACATTATCAAATCTGGAACAGCAATCGATATGAGTGACGGCTGGGAAACAAGACGAAGAAGAGGCCCCGGATATGATTGGGTTATCATTAAACTTGGTACTGCCAGTGAGATTGAACAAATTTTAGTAGATACACTGCACTTCAAAGGAAATTTTCCTGATTCATGTTCAATTGAAGGATGTTTTGAGCCCAATGCCAATAGTGAATCTATTCTTCTAGACAATGTTGCCTGGATGGAAATCCTGCCAAAAAACAAGCTGAAAAGTCATACAGAACATATTTTTAATATTGAACTGAAAAATTCTGGTCAATGCACTCACTTACGATTAAATATTTTCCCTGATGGTGGTGTGAGCCGATTAAGAATTTTTGGCCGCCCTATAACCTAATAATCAGCAACCATTTCTGATTATAATTTTATATGACATTAAAAGAATTGAACAACTTACCCGAATATGAAGCTTTGAAACAGTTTTCAATCTGCTGTGGAACATTCAAATGGGTGGAACAAATGGGAAACAGTCGACCTTTTCAAAATAAAAATGAACTATTAAAAATGGCAGAAAAAATCTGGTTTTCCCTATCCGGCCAAGACTGGCTAGAGGCATTTTCTCACCATCCAAAAATCGGTGATATCGAATCTCTGCGATCAAAATTCCAGAAAACCGCCAAATTATCTGAATTTGAACAGAAAGGCATTAGCCATGTTTCAGAAAACATATTAAGAGAGATTGAAAAAGGAAATCAATTGTACGAAAACAATTTCGGATATATTTTTATTGTTTGTGCAACAGGTAAAACAGCCGAAGAAATGTTAGTACTTATAAATGAAAGACTGAAGAACGATCCAGAAGCTGAACTGTTGATCGCAGCCAATGAACAAAATAAAATTACCAGACTGCGACTGGGAAAATTATTTGACCTATGAAATTATCTTTAGACCCTACAACAATAGAATTGGTTACTGCTCACCTTAAAACTGCTAATAGTTATTTCAATAGAACTCACCCTGGCGAATCTACCGATAGACAGCCTGTCCATACAGTGTATGGGGGAGCACATATATTTCGAGCGGGGACATCAGAAAAAATGGCCGATTCAGCCCTTAAACACTTGAAGGCGTACGCTCCAAACTTTGTTGTATTCGCAAAAGCCCTTGAATTAAATGGCCATGAAAATCTACCGGAAAAAGATGAAGAAATTTCCACCGTTGCAGATCAATTAAATACTGATCCAGAAGCTGTTAATAAAAAGAATACGGCCGCATTTTTTGCTTATACTGTATATCAAAGGGTATTTAATAAATTGAGACATGCACCTGTAGAGGATTTCCGAATCGATTTCGAAGATGGGTTTGGATATCGTCCTGATGAAGAGGAAGACCAATACGCCGTTGGGGCCGCAGAAGAAGTAGCAAAAGGGATGACAGGAAATTCACTCCCGCCATTTATCGGTATCCGAATTAAACCGCTTACAGAAGAACTAAAAACCCGGGCAATCAGAACACTAGATTTATTCATTACCACCCTTTTGAACAAAACAAAGGGTGAACTCCCCAAAAATTTTGTAGTTACCCTGCCAAAAGTAACTGTTCCGGAACAGGTTAATGCTCTTGCTCAACTTTTTGATTCCTTGGAAGCGAAAACTGGCTTGTCATCGGGATTTCTTAAAATGGAAATCATGATTGAAACACCTCAATCCATTTTAGACAGCAATGGCAATTCAGGTCTTCCTGCGCTGGTAAACGCAGCAGACGGTAGATGTGTTGCTGCTCATTTTGGTGTCTACGACTATACAGCTTCCTCCAACATTACTGCAGCATATCAAAGTATGACGCATCCGGTTTGTGACTTTGCGCGACATATGATGCAGGTTGCTCTAGCTGGGACAGGTATAAGACTCTCCGACGGGGCAACGAATATCATGCCCATTGGACCTCACCATCCACATGATAAACAACCTTTAACAGTTAGCCAAAAGGAAGAAAATCACAATGTCGTATATCACGCTTGGAAACTAAACTACAACAACATTCGCCATTCCCTGAAACATGGGTATTACCAAGGATGGGATTTACACCCAGCGCAGCTTCCAATCCGGTATGCTGCAGTTTATTCTTTTTTCTTGGAGGGTTTGCCGGCTGCATCACATAGACTAAAATCGTTTATGGAAAAGGCGGCCCAAGCCACGCTGGTAGGTGATGTTTTTGATGACGCTGCCACTGGTCAGGCGCTGCTGAATTATTTCCTCCATGGAATTAGCTACGGTGCTATTACCGAAGAGGAGACAAAAGCTACAGGTCTCACTCTGGAAGAAATTCGATCACGATCCTTTACAAAAATTTTACAAGGGAGACAATTATGAACAGTCCAATCACTACACATGTACTCGATACTGTTCGAGGATGTCCGGCAATAGAGATACATGCGGTACTGGAAGTGTTGAACAAGTTAGAAACATGGGAGACCGTTGGAGAGGGCCACACCGATGCTGACGGCAGAATCAACAATTTGTTATCTGACAACAAACTAATTTCGCCTGGTACTTATCGATTGACATTTGATGTCTCTCCTTACTTTCAATCTCAAAATGTGGATAGTTTCTATTCCACCATCCCGATTGTATTTACCATTAATAATCCGGAACAGCATTACCATATTCCACTATTGCTAAATCCATTTGGGTACTCAACCTACAAAGGAAGTTGATAGAAATGGAATGGTCCCAAATTCACGCGTTACTGAACTTGCTCTTTCGCTGGTTTCATGTAATAGCTGGTATTGCTTGGATAGGGCAAACCTATTTGTTTAATTGGATGGAAAAAACCTTACCCAAAGAAATTGATCCGCAGGCTGGTGAGAACGTAGCCGGTCAACTCTGGATGGTTCACGGTGGAGGTTTTTACTTTGTTGAAAAACAGAAAATTCCCAAGATCATGCCCCAGACACTTCACTGGTTCAAATGGGAATCTGCGCTCACTTGGATCAGTGGTATGTTTCTGCTTATCATTGTTTATTACATGGGCGGACTTATGTTTGAACCGGATTCAGAATTAACTGAATTAACTGCAGGTCTTATTGGCATAGGTGTACTGATTGTTGGGTATTTAGTATATCACTTTTTATGGACATCACCTCTGGGTAAAAATGAAATAGTAGGTTCAACTATATCTTTTCTTTTAACCATAGCACTTTTTATCGGACTAGATCAGATATTCAGTTCAAGAGCTGCCATGATGCATATTGGAGCTGTATTTGGCACGATCATGACCGCCAATGTCTGGATGATTATTCTTCCTGCTCAACGTCAAATGATTGCTGCAACTGAAAAGGGTGAAAAACCTGATATGTCCCTGGCTGGAAAAGCCAGGCGCTGCTCTAAACATAATACCTATATGTCAATTCCTGTTATTTTCATCATGATCAGTAATCACTTTCCTGTCACAACTTACGGGAATAGCTATAACTGGCTAGTATTAGGTTTTTTCATTGTTCTTGGCTGGTTGGCAGCGAAGTGGATGCGAGGCTAATCAATCTCATTTTATTCTTCCCTAAACCTGGGCTTTATTTTTTTTGAATCATTAAAATCAAATTGGTTCAATTTGTACTGTATATTCTAGTTATTATAATATTTCAACCACTATATGTGAAGGAGAGATCATACATAAAACGATAATGATGACTAAATAATTTCACCAATTTTATTAATAAAGAGCCCCGCCTTGAGTGAAGTTTTTTGTTTATTGACATACCCTTTGTCTCTCACCTATCTTCAAACCCTCTTTTATGCCAACAGGAAAACAACTTTCATTAAAACGCGATCTAGGACCCATTTCGGGTTATGCTACAATTATTGGTATATTAGTTGGTGCAGGTATTTTTCGTGTTACAGGTGAGGCTGGGGCTGTTGCCGGTTCAGCTGTCCCTTTAGCCTATCTGCTCTTTGCACCGATTGTTTTATCCACTGCATTAGCATATAGTGTATTTATGTCTACACCTTTGGGCATGCGCCCTGGAGGAGCTTATTTACATATTTCCCGCACGTTCGGTAATTACTATTTAGGTTTTATAACCATGTGGATGAAGCTGGTTGCTTTTGTCGGTGCTATTTCATTCATGTCCACAAGTTTTGGGGAATACATGACTTTCTTTTTTCCAAATCATGATCCGCGCATGTGGGGTACCATAGTACTATTGTTTTTTTATGGTATTAATATTATTGGCGTCCGTTATTATGGCCAGTTTCAAACCGCCATGCTCATCGTTCTTATAATAAGTATCTTGATTCTCGTTATTCCTGGTATTCCCGAAATTGATTATTCTTATTATGATCCCATATTGCCAAAAGGTTACAATGGGTTACTTGCTGCCATGCCCATGCTATTTTTCAGTTATGCCGGATTTGAAACATTGGCGCAGGTGGCAGGGGAAACAAAAGATCCTACACGAACACTCCCCATGATTTTTATAAAAGGTGTTTTAGCATCTGTATTTATTTTCTTTACCATGTCTTTTGTGGCCTTCGGCGTGCTTCCAGCTGATGTACTGGCATCATCCAATTCTGCCATGGCCGATGTGGCGGCGCAATATCTGCCGCCCTGGGGATCATCCATTGTTGCGATTGGTGCCATGAGCGCTTTTTTAACCAGCATTAATGGCTCAATACTCGTTCCCTCGCGTATGTTATTTGTTTTCAGCGAAGACAGGCTAATGCCCAGATCATTAGCATTAGTTCATCCCCAATGGCGGACCCCCTATATCAGTCTTATAATCAGTGCAATTATTTGTACCGCTCTTATATGGAGCCAATCTGCAAGATATCTGATGAATGCGGGACTTATAGGTATATTTATAATTTATTGTTTCCAAGGCATTGCTTTAATGGCTTTACCCAATGTGAATAAGCGCCTTTATAATTCTGCACAATTTCAACTGCCAAAATGGCTATTATATCTTGTAGGAAGTATATCAGCTTTTTCCATGGCATACTTTCTAATTATGACTATTATGGATGTTTTTACATTTACATTCGTTGGATTGATTGTCGGAACAATTTTATATATTTTGGGAAGATATCAAGGTAAAAAAGAAGGATTTAATTATCATGCACGTATGGAACAAGATTACCATTTATTAGATCAATAGAAGATATTCATGGCCTACATAGATACTATAGATATTGAAGAATCAGAAGGAATCGTTAAACAAGAATATGAAAAAGGTATTCGCCGCAGTGGGCGGGTATTCAATATTTTAAAGATCATGAGCCGTAGTCCGGCAGCCCTTAAAGAAGCCATGCGCATGTATTTAGCTATCATGTATGGGAAATCGGAATTGTCTCGTGCCCAGCGAGAAATGCTGGCCACAGTAGTTTCCAGCATTAATCACTGTTATTACTGAATAGAAGCCCATGGGGATGATTTCCGTGACGAAGTCCAAAATGAAGAGTTAGCAAACCATTTGAAATACGATTGGAAAACAACTGATCTTTCACAAGAAGATAAAGCTCTTTGTACATGGGCTGAAAAACTGACCCTCATTCCAGGAGAAATGGATGAATCAGATGTACATAATTTGGAAAAAGTTGGATTTTCTCAAAACGCAATCAGTGATGCAGCACAAGTGATTGGTTATTTTAATTATATAAATAGAATTGCAGACGGGTTAGGCGTAGATCTTGAGCCGGAGATGGAAAAATGAAACACTTTTTATTTCTTCTTTTTCCAGTACCAAAATGCAGGAATACCTAAAAGAGTAAGCCCCAATCCTATTAACGATTGTTCCGGTGATTTAAAAAACGTATTCACCATAATTGCTGAAGAAAATATGATGAAAAAAGCTGGGACATACGGATAGCCCCATACCTTATAAGGCCTATCTAGGTCTGGTTGTTTTTTCCTCAGTACAAATACCGTTGATGCAGAAGCTATCCACAACATAAAATTCACAAATACGACTAATGTTATCAATTCTTCAAACGTACCTGTAAGAGTTAAGCATGCTGCCCAAAAACCTTGTATTATGATCGCATTACCCGGTGTATGAAATTTTGGATGAACATCCGCTGCTTTGGAAAAAAATAAATGATCTTTGGCCATCGCATAGTAAACTCTTGAGCCAACCAGTATATTTCCATTTAAAGCACCAAACATTGAAACAATAATAACTAAGACAAAAAGGCCCCCTATTCCTGGCCCGTAAAGGCTTCTAGCAGTCATTTCGCCTACCTTTATTTCACCAATAAGAGAATCCATTGGTAATACCTTTAAATATGCAATATTTACCAGAAAATACAGTGTAAGGATGGTTACTGTGCCAATAATCAGAGCTAATGGTAGATTTCTTTTAGGGTTTTTAATTTCTCCAGCTGCAAAAGTAATATATTCCCATCCTCCTACTGTCCAGTTAACGGCCACCAAGGCGATACCCATACCCGTCAATATTGATCCAATACTCATGTTAGTTGTATTTAATGACATATCTATATGATTACCTGTAGAGATAAATAAACCAGCCAGGGCAAACAGCAGTATGCTCCCAATTTTCAAAACCGTAAAAATATTTTGGATCCACTTTCCAAATACAATACCTAAATAATTTATTATAGATAAAATCAAGATTAGAGACAAAGCAAATATCTGGCCACCAGATATTGAAAAACTACCAACATCTATTATAATATTTTGGGTGGACAGGCTGGGATAGAATGAGCCCACATGATCTGCAACAGCAATAGCAAGTGCTGCATTTGTTCCCGATATATAAGCAACAAATGCTATCCAACCAAATAGAAAACCTGGTAATTGGCCATATGCTTCCCGTAGAAAAACATATTGTCCGCCTGCTTTTGGCATTGCTGCACCCAGTTCAGCGTATGTCAGTGCGCCAGCAAGCATTTGCAATCCGCCCAAAACCCATGCCAGTAATATCAACGATGCAGATGGGATCGCTTCCGCCATGAGCCCAGTGGTCATAAAAATACCCGAACCAATAACAATGCCAATCACCATCATTGAACTGTCAAACAATCCAAGTTGGCGCTTAAGTTTTACGGGCTGGGTTTTTTCATTCATTTAAAAATAAGGATGGAAATTTAATCTTCAGGAGAATGATGAAAATACTTTATATTATCTTGTTATGATACATCGAACTCCAGCAGATTTTCTTGATAGGAATACATACCCTCTGAATCAGCCAGAATCAAAAACATGGACAGAACTTGTAAATAAATGCAAAAAGTCATTAAATGAAACAGGTGCATGCATACTTAAGAATTTTGTTTACCAATCCATCCTCGACAGGATGGTATTGGAAACCGAACGCATTGTAGATAAATCTCATTTTTGCAAGGATAACCATAATGTTTTCTTTGAAAAGGATGACACTTCTTTGCCTGTCGACCATCCATTACGGATGAGAGAAGATACATCTCTCAATTCGATTCCTTATGATCTCATGAATCCTGCAGATGCACTACACCAATTATACAATTGGTATCCTCTCATAAATTTCTTATCTGCAGTTTTGGGACACACGCTTTATCGCATGGCTGACCCTATGGCAGCGCTCACAATGAATGTAATGAATGAGCATCAAAATCATGGCTGGCACTACGATGAATCCCAAGTAACCATTACTCTGTTAATACAAAAACCTGAAGCTGGCGGAGTATTTGAATGCGTTCCTGATCTGCGAAAATTTGATACAGATGATTATTCAAAACTGGGAGCTATACTGAATGGCTCTGATGAAGGGTTAGTCCCTTTGAATGTTGAACCTGGAGATTTACTTATTTTTGCAGGATTTTATTCACTGCACCGTGTTACACCGGTTGTGGGTGAAACAACTCGTTATGTAGGCACATTGTGTTATAAGGACAGGCCAAATGTGTTGAACAGTCCTGAAGTACAAAAATTATTTTATGGGAGAGTGAATCAAGGTTGATCACTGATTCTCAAATTCAAGAATACTCCGAAAAAGGAGTCATTTTACTCAAAAAGGCATTTAACATTGAATGGCTTTCACTTTTGGCTGAAGGGATAGAGAAGAATCGAAAAGATCCAGGACCTTATGCATGTCAGTATACACCAGCAGATGATGAAGGCAATTTTTATGATGATTATTGTAATTGGGAGCGCTTTGATGAGTATGAAAAATTTTTATTTAATTCACCTGCTGCAGAAATTGCTGGGAGATTAGCTCAATCATCAGAAATGCGACTTTTTCACGAACATATATTAGTAAAAGAACCAAAAACATCTGAAACCACACCCTGGCATCATGACCAGCCATATTATTGCGTGGACGGTGAACAGGTTTGCAGTATTTGGCTGCCACTAGAGCCAGTACCTAAAGAATCTGGATTGGAGTTTGTATCAGGATCGCACTTGCATGGGAAAATGTATATGCCCATTAAATTTTTATCAAAAAGTAATTATGATTATACGCCGGGAAGCTATGAACCCATTCCTGATATTGAATCGGAGAGAAATAAATATGAGCTCCTGTCTTGGGATATGGAACCTGGAGATTGCATCGTTTTCCATTTTAAGACACTTCATTCAGGGCGGGGTAACCCAAATGATAGTTTACGTAGAAGAGCATTTTCATCCCGTTGGATTGGCGATGATGCAGTTTTTGCAGAAAGGCCTGGTGAAACTTCACCGCCTTTTCCCGAATTAAGTGCATTCAAGCAGAATGATCCCTTACACCATTCAATATTTCCTGTTTGTTGGCAAAAACAGGTAAACCTATAAGGTTTTGAACTCTTTACATAAGTAGTAAATTGAGTTTACAGAAAATGAGTAAGCAAGATAACATAAAAGTTGCCAAAAACGTCCTCAAGGTCGAGGGGGAAGCTGTATTAAGTCTTATAGAACGGATCAATGAGAATTTTGATGAAGGAATAAATGCGATTCGAAATTGTGGTGGCAGAGTCATTGTAACTGGAATGGGAAAATCCGGATTAATATCTCAAAAAATTGCTGCTACACTATCCAGTACAGGAACTCCTTCATTATTTATGCATCCAGGTGAAGCAAGCCATGGCGATCTGGGCATGGTCACAAAAAAAGATATTATTCTTGCCATTAGTAATAGTGGCGAAACATATGAATTGATACAGATCATTCCTGCATTTAAACGCATGGGGATCAAGATCATTGCCATGGTCGGTAGACAAAATTCAACATTAACTGAATTGGCTGATATTTATATTGATACATCTGTTAAACAGGAAGCGGATACTTTGGAATTGGCTCCCACTGCCAGTACGACTGCGACTTTAGCCATGGGAGACGCTCTTGCAGTAGCTTTATTGGAAAACCGTGGATTTAAAGCTGAGGATTTCGCTCTGTTACATCCAGGTGGGACTTTAGGGAAACGTTTGCTCCTTACAGTCAGTGAAATCATGCATACTGGTAATGAAATACCTCTAGTAAAAGATTCTACACAAATGAGTGAAACATTGCTTATCATGACGGAAAAAGGACTTGGAATGACAGGAGTAACAGATGATAATGTAAATTTAACAGGTATCATTACTGATGGTGACATTAGAAGAGGATTGGAGAGCTCTGGGAACAAAATATTTGACAATACAGCTGGATCTTTTCAAACAAAAGATTTTAAATGGATTGAGGACACAACATTGGCGATAAATGCCCTAGAAGTGATGGAAGATCATAATATTACCAGTTTATTCGTATTTTCTGGTAAAATGAAGGACACCCCCGACGGAATTATCCACATCCATGATATTCTTAAAACTGGCATTTTATAAGGAAATGTGATGCAAATCATACCTATGAAAAAGTTTATTGTTTTTATGCAAATACAAGCCTATTATCTGGTTAACTGATAGCCTTAATAACCTTTCTGGTTCAGGTAAGATAATCTTAATAAAGGAGGTTTCGTAATGAAACACATAGTCAAGTTACTAATGGTTACCTTTCTGCTTTCATCAGTCGGTTTTGTTTATGGCCAAGCGCCGGTAGAAAAAACTAAAGATGAAACTGAAAAAGTAAAGTCGAGTGGATTCAACAGTGAAAAAGGTCATAAGGGATCGAAAGCTGGTAGACTCACAGATGATACAGATGCACCAGTAAAAGATGCTGGTGATGAAACTGCTGTTGAAAGTAAAAAATCTTTCTTTGGCAGACTTTTCGGTGGCAAATCAGCCCCTGAAGGTCACTCAAGCAAAGCATCTGCTGCTTCCTCACGAGGCGGTTCTTCTAAAGGTGCTGCTGCGGGCGCATCAATTTCAGATAAACCTACCTCATCTGGCGGAGATAAAAAACCTGCACCTTCTGGTGAAAAAGAAGAAGAAGGTCAAGGTGGAGAAGATAAAGATAGAGATGGTGGCCGCTAAATAATTAATTATTATAATTAATTATCTAAAACAGGGCAGTTTTTCTGCCCTGTTTTTTTTTATGATCATTTTTAAATTCTACTTAATTATAGTTAATTTCTTTTAAATATTTAATCGGGAAAAAAATGAAGCGTTTTACTATTACAATAATAATGTTATCCTTCGTAATTGCAGAACCAATGTCGTTTAAACTTTCAGGTTCTTATTATGGACGTCGGGGAAATCTGAATTACCATTTACTAAACGGTGCTTTTTCAATATCTAAAATAGGACATATTCAGCTAGGGGGATTATCATTACCAGATACTGAAGTATTATTTTCAAGTAATAGATCTAAATCCACATATGACGATGAACCTTACGAAGATGATGGCAGTGCAATTCTATTAGTAGACCTTTTTGCCAATCAGAAGTTTTCACCTTTTATTTTTGCTGAATGGGAATTTGATTCACTCTATGGTCTTGACAGCAGAACCAATATTGGTGCGGGAGGGAAATATCGTTTTGGCCCTTATTTTTCTGTGAGTTATGCTGCCCTTTATGAACAGGAACGATATACTGGTGATTCTACACACACAAATTTATATCGTCATTCAATAAGGCCGAAATACAAAAGGTATTTTGAAGCTCTTGGTTTATTTATTGATTGGAAAATTTTCTATAAACCCAGATTTGATGATAATACAAAATATTTATTAGAAAATGATTTAACACTATCATTCAATACCTTTCACGAAGCTTTAACATTAGATATCAGTTATAATTATAAATATTATTCAAGGTATAAATTGGAAACAGTCATAAAAAGCTACGAATATTCCATTGATGATTCTCTTGGATACTATTTTGTTAATGATTATTTGTATTTTTATGACACTGATGAAATTCCCTTTGATTATACCACAGATTCAGATGGTTATGTTATGATACCTAGCGAATTTTATAAACCTGAAGATCACACAGTGTCTATCGGCCTATCTTTCTCATTTTAACATATATAAAAAGGTAAAATAAAAATGTTAAAACACTATGCCATATTTTTAACTCTTATAGTCTCACTTTACAGTCAGGCAATGCGGACCCACGATCATCCGGGTTTAGGTGATTATGATATTCCATTTTTCGCAAATGGTACTTATAACAAAAATATCCAATCTCCCTCTGAATTTTTTGGATTCGTTTTAGGTTCAAAACCTGTTCGTCACTGGGAAGCGAAAACATATTTTGAATATCTTGATGCTACAGTTGAGAATGCATCATTGTATAGTTATGGTCAAACTTATGAAGGTCGTGAACTGCTTTATCTCATCATTACCAGTAAAGAAAATCATGGCAACCTTGATCAAATAAGAGAAAACATCAGCAAACTGGCTGATCCGCGGACTTTGGATCGTGGTAGTAAAGCAGAAAACCTGATAGCAAATTCCCCTGCAATTGCTTGGATGGCTTATGCGATTCACGGAGATGAAATATCCAGTGCAGACGCTGCTTTACAAGTTGCCTATCAACTCGCTGCTGGGACAGATGAACTATCTCAAGCAATACGTGACAATGTGATAGTTGGTATTGATCCCATGGAAAATCCAGATGGCCGTGAACGGATCCTAGCTCAATTGCAACAATGGCGGGGTGTTATACCTAATTCTGATCTGCAAAGCTTAAATCATCAAGGGATGTGGCCCTGGGGACGTACAAATCATTACTTATTTGATTTAAACCGGGACTGGTTTGCAACTGTTCATCCGGAAACAAGAGGCAAAGTCCGGGCAATTTTGGACTGGAAACCACAATTCCTTGTAGACTCTCATGAAATGGGCGCCTACGACACCTATTTATTTAATCCTCCCCGTGAACCTTTTAACCCTTATTACCATTCAGTAATACATAAATGGTGGCAGCGTTTTGCTGAAGATCAGGCCGATGCTTTTGACCAATATGGCTGGAGTTATTACACTCGTGATTGGAATGAAGAAATCTATCCTGGTTATGGCAGTTCCTGGGGAATTTATGCAGGTGTAGTCGGTATTTTATACGAACAATCCAGGACGTCTGGACAACGTGTAAAAAGACCCGATGGATCAGAAACAACTTTCAGAGAAGCTGTTCACCACCAGTTTACCAGTTCCATGGCAAACCTGTCAACAGTGGCCAACCATCGGGAAGAACTGCTTACAGATTATTATGAAATACGTAAAAATAGTGTTGATAGCAATCCAAATGAAGCGTTTGTTTTTCCGCTTAATAATAATTTGGACCGGCTCGATGCATTCGCAGAAACTTTGCAAAGACAATCTATTGAAGTTCATTTAACTACCAAAGAATTGCGGCTCTCATCGGCAAAATCTCATAAAAACAAAAAAGTAAACAATATTTTTGTTGAAGGCGGTGCATTAGTGGTAAAGGTGAATCAACCTTTGAAAGCCCTTATTCAGAATATTCTGCAATTTGATATTCGTCTCGATACCAAATCTATGGAAAAAGAACGTCAGAAATTATTGAAAAATGAGGGCTCCACGTTGTATGATGTCACTGCCTGGTCACTACCATTGGCATTTGGCCTAGAGGGTTATTATACAACAACCTTGCCTCGTATAAGTATGAATCCATACTCAAAATTGTCAGGTAGTGGTCAGTTGTTAAATACTGATGCGATTTATGGATTTGTATTAAATGGGGCCGAAGATGGGATATATATTGCGATTTCAAGATTAATGGAACATGGTATACAAATCCATGCTATTGAAGAAACAGTTCAAATCGAAGGAAATAGTTTTCCTCCAGGAAGTATTTTAATACGTAAACAGTCCAATCCTGGTTTAGATCATGACATACTCAGATCTGTCGCTACAGAAAGTGGAATAAATATTGTTGGTATTGGGACAGCACTTGCCGAGGATGGCCCAGATTTAGGCGGTAGTAAAATCAATTTATTGCAAGAATCACGTATTGCCTTAATAGGTGGACCATCAACAAGTACCTCTAGTTTTGGGGCTACCTGGCATTTACTGGACTCCCGGTTGAAAACGCGAGCTACGCTTTTGAATTTCATGAATGTGGGTAATACTGATTTAAGGAAATATAATGTATTGGTTATGCCATCAGCTTGGGGTGGTTCATTTAAACAAGTCCTCGGCGAAAACGGATTAAAGAAACTAAAAGGTTGGGTTGATGATGGTGGTACGCTCATTGCTCTTGCTGGTGCAGCCAATTTTCTTGCCGATTCCTCATCAGGCTTAAGCGCTGTACGTAAAAAAAGAAGTATTCTTAAAAAATTAAACAGTTATAATTACAATCTCAGTCAGTACCAAGCAACATCAGAAATCAGCGTAGATAGTTTGGAGTTGTGGGAAGGAAAAGAAACAGGTGATGACAAAGCAGAAGAGAAGCAGGAAAAATCCAATTTAAAAGAATTAAAAGACCGCGATGAGTTGGGTCGAAAATTGAGCCCTCAAGGCGCAATCCTGCGAGTAAACCTAGACCAGGAACACTGGCTTAATTTTGGCTGCGGTGCAATGGTGCCAGTGCTGTTTAATACATCCACAGTATTGATGACTAAAGACCCGGCTGCAACTCCCGCTCGATTAGCGCCTCCAGAGGATTTGCGCTTGGGCGGCTTATTATGGCCTGAAGCTAAAGTCAGAATCGCCAACGGTTCATGGGCCACCAGGGAAAGATCGGGCAATGGTCAAGTAATCCTCTTTGCAACGCAACCCAATTTTAGAGGGTTTTTCAGAGGCTCTGAACGGTTACTGTTGAATGCGCTGTTTTATGGTCCCGGATTAGGTGCTAACGCTTCGGTTGACTGGTAGAAGAGCCTGCAAATACTTTCTAAACTCAAATAAATCATTAAATACGGGAGCACCTGTTTTTTGTAAGCGGGAGTAATTTGTGTGCCCTTGAGCAATTAATACACACTTTATTCCCATTGCATTGGCGACTTCAAGGTCATGAATTGTATCACCCACCATGAGTACTTCTTCTGGATCATATTCCATTTCCAGCACCCAATTCTTCCCTATAACTGTTTTACCTGAAGCATAATGATTATCGATACCCATAATTTTTATAAAGTATTTTTTTAGACGATGATGAGTGATACAATCATTTACATATTCTTGTTTCCCGGCAGATAGAATTGATTGAGTTAAACCTGCTGATTCTACATAATCCAGTAATGGTACAACACCTAGATGCAGTTCAGGCTCATGAAACCGAGCATTATAATTTGCAATAAACTCTGATCCAGAAACTGTGAATGGCTCTTTTTCAAAATCAAACCCGAGTTTTATATAATAATCTTCTACGGGAAAACAAAAAATATCGAGATATTTTTCTTTATCAATCAATAGCAGACCTCTCTTTAAAAGCGATTTATTTATCGATTCAACACACAGCCAGCAGTCGTCAAGAAGTGTACCGTTCCAATCCCAAATAATGTGTTTTATTTTCATATGCTGAGGCAAACATCGGGTAGATTAATGAAAAAAAGGATAACTTTTACTAGCAATGAAATTAAGTAAACTCGCCCAAAAGCTACAAATCAGATTAATAAACAATCTGCCCGGTAAAGATGAACAATGGCGGATGCGTGTTACATCAGATAAATCATATAACTTTGATAATACCGAAGAAGATGCCATCCAATCAGCTGTTTTAATACTGCTTTATGAAGAAAATGGTGTTATATGCTTTACGCTTACTGAAAGGACACAGACAGTGGAGCATCACCGTGGGCAAATTTCACTGCCTGGCGGAGCAAGGGAAGCTGATGAGAAGCTATCGTCTACGGCAATTCGTGAAACACAAGAAGAAATAGGTATCTATGCGGATGATGTAGACATCATTGGAGCTCTTTCTCCTTTATTTGTCCCAGTAACAGGATTTATTATTAACCCCTTCGTTGGCATCATTAATGCAAATTTTGAACCACAACCGGCTCCGGAAGAAGTTGAAACTGTTATTTCAGTTCATGTTAATGAATTATTAAATGATGATAATGAACTTCAAGAAAAGAGAAATCTCCGTGGCTACGACATGAATATACCCTATTTTTTATTATCAGGACATAAAGTCTGGGGTGCAACAGCAATGATTTTATCAGAATTTAAAACAGTATTAAAAGAGGCAATGGATGCATAAGATAGGTATCGATCTTGGTGGAACTAAAATTGAAGGGATTGTACTAGACAAAAATAACAATACAATCGATAGAAAAAGGATCTCGACAAATCGAGAAGAGGGATATGAGGCTATTATTAACAGAATATCCGAATTAGGTCATGAATTATTAGAAAAATCCATTAGTGTTAAACAAATTTGTATATGTACTCCGGGTGCTCTAGATCCCACAATAGGGGTTATGAAAAACAGCAACACACTTTGTCTTATTGGTAAACCCCTGCAAAAAGACTTGGAAAAAGCATTTGAACTACCTGTTTTTATGGAAAATGACGCAAACTGCTTTGCTCTTGCTGAGTCGATTTTGGGAGCAGCTAAAGGTTATGGCGTGGTATTCGGTGTCATAATGGGCACAGGTGTGGGAGGTGGAATTATCATCAATGGCAAAATTCATCGGGGTCCAAATTATATTGCTGGTGAATGGGGTCACCATGTCCTGTATCCCGATGGTCGTGACTGTTACTGTGGAAATAAAGGTTGCACAGAGGCATACATCAGCGGCTCAGCCCTGGAAAAAGAATGGGAGGAATTGACTGGGCAAAAACATATGGTTACTGATATTATTGAAAAAGGGTTTTACAAAGATCACCCTGAATGGAAAGAAAGATTTATTCTCAACTTTGGACGTGCTTTAAGTCATGTAATCGACATAATCGATCCAAATTGCATTGTGCTGGGCGGCGGTCTTTCAAAAGTTGATATACTTTATTCTGAGGGAAAAGATGCTGTTTATGCTGAAGTATTCAGCAAACAAGTTGTAACACCTATTTTAAAAAATAAACTTGGTGATTCGGCGGGCGTATTTGGAGCAGCACTCTTGGGTAATAATCAATGAAGTTTGGACATTGGCTGAATTCGTTAATATGGATTGACCATGTGGTTATTTTATTTTTCTTTGCAATTTGCGGCTGGTTAGCCCATCTAACCATGAAGGGCTTTAGAAAGCTTGTTAAAAAAACTCAAACGAGTCCTTATGCGGAGGAATTTCGCACCAGCCCATTTGTTTTTATTGCGATCGCTATTCCTTATACAATAATTCTTTACAGACTTATTGGGATATATTTAACTGAACTTCTGAAATCTACTTTTTAGATTTTTTGCGCATGGCAGCCATGGCTTTCCAAGCCATTTTTGGTACCTTTTCCAAATCATTGAACTGCCCTGCCCCCTTCAACCACTCACCGCCATCAATAGTAACCACTTCCCCATTTATATAGCCCGCTTCATCACTAATCAGATAGGACGCAAGATTTGCTAATTCAATACGTTCACCAAACCGTTTTAATGGAATTCTATTCTTCATCTTCTTTTCAATTCCTAGTCCAGGAGGCGCCAATCGACTCCACGCTCCTTCTGTGGGAAAAGGTCCGGGGGCTATTGCATTTGTTCGAATTCCATATTTTGCCCATTCTACAGCCAATGACCGGGTAATTGCCAGAACACCCGCTTTAGCTGCTGCAGATGGTACCACATAACCTGATCCTGTCCATGCATACGTGGTAACAATGTTGAGTATGGTTCCGCCACCATCAGCAATCATTTCTTTTCCTACAGCATGTGTACAATTGAAGGTACCGTTTAAAACTATATCCACAACTACCTTGAAACCATTAGTGGATAAATTTTCTGTCGGACTGATAAAATTTCCTGCTGCATTATTCAGTAAAACATCTATTTTCCCAAATTGCTTTTTAGCAACATCAACCAGTTCCTGAACGCTTGCAGAGTCCCGAACATCACATGATAGGCCTAAAACGTTCGCCCCTGTTTTACGTAATTCTTCAGCCGCATTTTGGATCACCTGCTCCCTTCTGCTGGCAATAACAAGATTGGCTCCCAGTTCACCAAATCGAGTTGCCATGGCTTTTCCTAATCCAGTACCGCCGCCGGTGACAATGATGGTTTTTCCTTTTAATAAATCTTCTCTAAACATTTCTTTTCTTTATTGTTGAATAAAGTTAGTAATTAATTCATTAATAAGTTCTGGTTGTTCTAACATAACCAGGTGTGATGTTTTTTCTACAATTTATATTTCAGCATTGGGTATTTGTTTTAAATAAACTAATCTTAACTGATTTTATCAATATAGATAGGCTTGTATTGCTGGAAGTCATCTGACTATATTTTATTCATTATATGTATTTAGAAAATAGAGTAAACCACTACCAGTAACAACCAGTGCCTAAAGCCAAGCCTAAAACAAAACTGTTCATTCTTGATACAAACGTAATTCTCTACGATTCGGAGTGTTTGTACAATTTCCAGGATAATGATATCGTCATTCCTATTTCCGCTTTAGATAATTTGGCAAGTAATTTATTATGAGTTTTTTATCTAATTTTTCAAATAGTCTCAAAACTAGTTGAACGAATAGTGAACTTCTTATCCAAAATTTTTGATATAAAAGAAGGTGAAGGAAAACCTCTTTTAATTTTATTTATTAACTTTTTCTGTTTTACTGCCATGGCTATTACTGCCGGTACAGCCCGTGATGCCTTCTTTCTAAGCCAGTTTGAAAAAACATACTTGCCTTTGATGTTTGTGGCCATTGCCATAGTCATGGCGGGTGTTATACCATTATACACAAAACTCACTCGAGGTCGTGATCTAACTACAGTTATTATATTTTCAGCTGCCATTTTTAGCAGCAGTTTGATCCTACTTACTTTCATGGTTCAGGGGATAGTCATCCCAATAATTTATATTTGGGTTGAGATAATGATCGTTCTGTCCTTCACACAATTCTGGATCCTTGCTGGTCAAGTATTCGATCCCAGGCAGGCGAAACGGCTTTTTGGATTGATCAGCGGAAGTGGTGCTGTCGCATCTATGGCTGTAGGATCCGGTATTCGTCCATTTGTACAAACTTTTGGTTCAGATAAACTGCTTTTCGCTACTGCCTTTTTCTTCGGAATTACTGTATTAACATCATTATTTATTAGACCACATCGAATGGAATTGGAAAGCAGGACAGTAAAATCTGTTAAAGCAAAAAAAGGGAAAAGCAAATTCGATAGCTATTTGATTGCAATAACAATTGTGATTTGTTCTATGGCTTTTGTGTCAAAATTTGTGGATTATCAATTTAAGATCATGGCGTCTAATGCCTATCCAACCCAAGATGAGTTGGTCAACTTTTTTGGATTATTTTATGCAATAACAGGTGCAGCTGGGTTTATAGTTCAATTCTTCTTAACTGGGCGGATCCTTGCTCGGTTTGGTGTGTTGGTTGGTCTTATCATCCTACCAATAGGTCTTTTTGCTGGATCTATAGGTTTCTTTATGGTGCCTCTTTTAGCTACGATCTTCATTCCTAAGTTTGCTGACCAAGTTTTCAAATTCACCATCAATAATGCTACTGTCCAGTTATTATGGCTACCTGTTCCCCCAAAAGCAACAAGTGAGAAAAAGCCAGTTATTGATGGTACCATCAAAGCCTTTATGGAGGGGTTCGCTGGTTTATCCATTTTTCTAGCCGCAAAGTGGGTACCACTTCAATATTTGAGCATTGCTGTACTACTGGTTGCTGGGCTATGGATCTTCTACACATTTAAAACAAAGACAGGTTATGTAAAAGCTCTTCAAAAGGCGATCGAAAAACGGCAATTAAATTTTGAAGATCTTGAAATAGATGTAGCTGATAGCGCCATGGTGGCGACAATTGAAAAAACGCTTCGAGATGAAGATGAGATCAAACGGCTCTTCGCATTGGAATTGATCGAAAATATTCCACTAACTCCATGGGCCAAAACATTAAATGAATTATTTCATGGTGATAATGTTGAAATCAGTAGAACCGTTTTGAAAATATCAGCTGAAAATTCTAATGTTATATCTGATAATGAATTATTGTCTTTGCTAAAAAATAGTGACCTGGCAGATATTGCCATAAATGTAGCTGGGATACGCAAACTGAAAGATGCTTTACCTATAGTGGAATCATATTTAACGAATCCAGATTCTGAACTCCAAATTACCGCAGCCGCAGCACTGCAGCTCATGGAATCGGATAAAACAGAAGATGCTCGGCTTTTGATAAAGGATAAAATGAGCAGTGATGATCCGAAGATCCAAGCTATGGCTATACGGCATCTGACAAACCAGAAAGAAATCCTTACAAATAGTTTACTAATCAACTTCCTTGAAGATTCTTCGGAGATAACAAGTAATGCCTGCTTGGATGTGGCTGTTAAACGAAAAAATTCTGAATTGATTCCCGCAATCATTACCAACTTGGCCTATCCTAAAACATTGCCTACTGCACGATATACATTACAGCAGTTCTCTGAAGATGCAGTAATAGAGGAATTTTTAATAGCACTCGAAAATAAAGAAATTGGTCAAAACCTGTTAAGAGGTATTGTTGTTACGTTGCGGGCCTTTAGAACTGATGAAACCGTTGATGCTCTTATTGGTCTGATCGAAAGAAAAGAAAAACGTGTATTCGGTGAAATAATAGATACTTTGTTAAACATGGCCCGGCAAGAACCATTATCTAAAGACCAAAGCACTAAATTAAAGAATGAGGTTAATAGAATTTCAAATCATGCTTATCGATTGATCGATTTTTTACACAGTGTAGAAAGTGTCGATAATGAACATGTGCTCAATGAAGTGATCAAACATGAATTATCAAAACAAGTACCGTTCTTATTAAAACTTGGTATTATTGATATACCAACCACACCTGTAGAATCTTATCTACAAACCATTAAAAAACAAGACAAGCGACAGATGCCTTTCGTTTTGGAAGTGTTGGATAATATTTTTGAACAGAAAGAAAAAGAATTAATCACACCATTAGTAGAAGGATTTACAACAGATGAGCTTACTAATATTGGTGAAAAACATTTTGATGAAATACCCATCGGCTTGGAAAAACACTTGGGTATAATGATCTCTGGTGATAAAGAATGGGCTGCAGCTGTAGCGACAGATTTTACTTTAAAACATCAACTCACTTCTGTGCTGAAAAACATTGACTGGGAGAATATTGCTGGATCATTAGCTTTGAAAGAAATCATCACTAATAATGATGCTGTTGATGGGCTGGGGGAACAATTACAAAAATTCAAACTGAACAAAGAGGAGTTAACCATGTATTCCACATTGGAAAAAACAATCCTGTTAAAAACCGTAAACCTGTTTCAAACAATACCTACGGAAGAGCTTTCTAAAGTGGCACAGATCACTGATGAGGAACAGTTCAATGCCAATGTTCCCTTGTTTGTGGAAGGAGATTATGGCGATTCACTGTATATCGTTGTGGATGGGGATGTAAAGATTCACAAAGGTGATAGGCACATTGCATCACTGGGGAAAGGTGCCTGCCTTGGAGAAATGGCCTTGTTAGATCAAGAACCCAGATCTGCCGATGCAACAATGGAAACAGACGCTACGCTGCTAAAAATCACTCAGGAAGATTTTTACGAGATTATGAGCAGTAACATAGAAATTATGCAGGGTATTGTAAAATTATTGACTGGCCGCTTGCGAAACGCTATCAATTAGGAGCAAATAACTCCTCAGTTTTTTCATCCAGTTTTTCTTCAACTGCTTCGCCAACCCTATCCTTTAATGACTCACTGATTTCCCCGGCTTTTTCAGAGATCGTTTCCCCAGCCGACTGAACACCTTCCTTTATTGTTTCTATATCCACTTCTTCACCACTCCATACAAGAAAAGCAATGTACAACACCAATATTGCTGCCATGACTAAAACAAGTTTGATCAGCTTTCGGATGACGCCAAACAGGATCACAATCGCCAACACGACTGCCACAGCCAGGTAAACAGGATTGTCAACAAAAGCTTGAATAATGGTTTCCATTATTCAGATTTCTGGTGTTTGAGTTTGTTGCGGTTTATGTGACCAGTTTCTTTTTCCAGTGCTGAAATCAATTCCATAATATATGGTTCATCAGGCATCTCAAGGGTCATGGTTTCAGTTCTAGCAGATGAGGCTGTAATACTTTTTTCAGCATCAAACTCAAGTGTTACAATACCAACATAATATCCCTCTTTCCCTGCCTGGACGATCAAACAATCATTGATGACATTACCTGCATCCAGCTTTGTCTGTGAATGACTGCCAACAATGACATCTATACCAAAAATTGATTCCGCTAGAGTAGCATCTTTGTCATGGCCTTGATGTGTCAAAGCAATAACAATATCCAAAGTATCTGAATAATCATAAACGAATGAACGAATCGTTTCTTCCGGGTTTTCAAGTTCAATGCGATCTATTATTTCCTTCGGATAAAATCGAAAAACACCTGGATGAATCGTACCTATGACCCCAACTGTATAACCACCTCTTTCAAAAATAATATGATCACTTAACCCGAATTCATCAAAATTATTTAGGTTTGCTGCTAATGTTGGATAATCCAATTTTTCTGTGAAGCGACCCAAATTTTCTCTGGATAATTCCTGGTCACCGGCAAGGACAGCATCATATGGCAATGAAGCATAAGCATCAATAATAAGGCTATCTAGAAAAGGACGCTTGGTAACCGGAAAGAAATCTCCTGCATCCAATACAACAGTATTTGGGTGCTCATTAATGAAATTTTTAATAAATGCAGATCGTTTTTCTACGGCCCCAAAAGGATGGTCTGGACAATAACAATTTTCCAGAGCGCCGTTGGTATTGTTGGTATGAAGTATGTAAAGAGTATTGTCTTCTGCCATTATACAGGAGATAATCAAGGGCAGGGATATAAAAATTTTCCTCATGACATTAGCTCAAATTGCCGTAAAAGCATGAAGGATTCAAGAGAATTTTTCCTAAACTTAATCATGCTGAAATCAGTTATAAAAGCCATCATTATTGTATCAACTGGGGGTCATTTTCAAAAATCATGAGAATTTTACTTCTAATTACATCTATCATTTTGGCTCAATCAAAGTATCCTGCTGATTCAGTTCTCACTTCACCTAATACAACTATTATAGAAAAAGCAGCCATTTTACCCATTGCCGGCTGGCAACGATTATCCCATAATACGCGTCTACTGGATTGCCAGTTTTACCCCAGCTGCAGTCATTACGGTGCATTAGCCATAAAAGAAAATGGTTTGTTAAAAGGTCTGCCAATGACAGCAGATCGCATTGTGCGCTGTAATCCATCTGCATTTTTCAACCATTTACACATGCGTGGTGGATTCCATGATGCTGACGGACGACTGATCGATCAACCAACTTCTCATTTAATAGCTTCCAAAAAGAAATCTCCTATTGTAGCGGGAATTCTTTCTGCGATCGTTCCCGGTGCCGGGCGCGTATATGCCGGCAGGTGGTTTGACGGATTTATGGGCTTTGTCATGGTATATTTAACAGCGTCTTCTGCAATAGACGCATCTAAACGAGATAATGATTTTGGGAAAAGTTTTGCTTATTCAATGGCGGCTATTTTTTATACTGGAGAAATTTACGGTGCCTATAGATCAGCGAAATATTACCAACCCCAATAGTTGATAGACTTAGAATTAAAAGTGTATTTTTCCCCGCTTAATTAACGCCACCGTAGCTCAGTTGGTAGAGCAGCTCATTCGTAATGAGCGGGTCGGAGGTTCAAGTCCTCTCGGTGGCTCTATTCTACTTCTAATAATTCTACTTCAAAAATGAGCGTAGAATTTGGTGGAATCACTCCCATACCCTGATTCCCATACCCCATTTCCGGTGCGATAATCAGCTTGCGTTTTTCACCTACTTTCATACCAATCAATCCTTGATCCCAACCTTCGATCACTTGTTTTACACCTAAAGTAAAACGATAAGGATCTTTTCCCGGTTTAAGTGAAGAATCAAATACAGTACCATTTTCCAAAGTGCCCGTATAATGCACAGTAACAATGCTGTATTGTTCTGCAACAGTACCAGCGCCTTCTTTTAGCGTTTCCATAATTAATCCATTATCCATAATTATCCTTTCATTTTGGCAGCCAGTTATAATCATTAGGCAAAGACCAAAAAGTATTAAAAGTCGTTGTGTCGATATAAGCATATTTTCAGCGTAATTTCCGCAGGAGTTTACAGCATGCCATGACAAAAACTGCAACCTTGTTTTCTTCAATACACTTACCACCACTAGCTGATCGTATCCGTCCTGCTTCATTAGATGAATTCATCGGTCAAAATCATTTGGTAGATGATGACCGCATTATCTCTAAAACATTACAGCAAAAAAAACCCTTTTCCATGATTTTCTGGGGGCCTCCTGGTTCGGGTAAGACAACATTAGCGCGCATCATTGCTAAATCAGTAGAAGCAGATTTTCATGAACTGTCTGCCGTCTCCAGCGGTGTGAAGGATCTGCGCAATATAATTGCCACAAGCAAAAGCAACCAGGATGCTGGTCGCTCAACCATCCTCTTCATTGATGAGATCCACCGTTTTAGCAAATCCCAGCAGGATGCCTTGCTCCATGCTGTAGAAGAAGGTGTATTAACTCTTATTGGTGCTACAACAGAAAATCCTTCATTTGAAGTGATCAGCCCTCTCCTTTCCCGCTGCAGAACATTAACACTCAAACCATTGTCAGCAAACCATTTAAAGCGTGTGTTAGATCGGGCGTTAGAACTGGACATCATTTTATCCAAAAGTGGTGTTAAAATTGATAATAAAATCCGGGAAAAACTTATTCATTCTGCTGGTGGAGATGCCCGCAAAATGCTTAATACACTGGAAGTAGCTCTAAACCTTATAAATGAAAAAGGTATCATCACTGATGCGATTCTGCAGGAGGCTCTGCAGAGCAAAACACAGCTCTACGACAAAACAGGTGATTACCATTACGACACTATCAGTGCATTCATCAAGTCTGTCCGAGGGAGTGACCCAGATGCGGCAGTTTACTGGCTGGCTGTCATGCTGGAAGGCGGTGAAAAACCCGAATTTGTTGCCCGGCGTCTCGTGATCTTGGCCTCTGAAGATATCGGTAATGCCGATCCACAAGGTTTGACCATTGCTACAACCGGTTTCCAGGCCGTTCATATGATCGGCATGCCGGAAGCAGCCATCATTCTTGCGCAAGTAACCACTTATCTGGCCAGCGCGCCCAAGTCCAACGCTTCTTACATGGCGGTAAATAAAGCCATGGGCAAAGTGCGAACGGATGGAACTCCAGGCGTACCATTGCATTTACGAAATGCACCCACAGGACTCATGAAAGACTTGGATTATGGCAAAGATTACAACTATCCCCACAATGCCCCGGAACATTTTATAGATGAAAATTATTTCCCAGAAGGTGTTAAGGAAACTTTCTATGCACCGACTCATTTAGGCTATGAAGAATTTATCGCAAAACGTTTGAAACAATGCTGGCCAGACCGCTACAAAAACTAGTTCTTATTCTCCCCCTTTTACTTTTTTCTGAAGATAAACGCTTGCGCTTGAAACAAGCCGATCTTCTCGAAAATAAAAATATAAACGGTAAATCCACACAATTTTTAACAGGTAATGTTGTGTTCACGAAAGGCAAAATGACCATCCGCTGTGATCGTGCTCAATACCACGAAAAGACCAGCCAGGGTTTATTAACCGGAAATGTGATAATGGATAAAGAAGGCCAGAACCTCACTGCTGATTCAGTCCACTTTGATTCACCCAATGACAAGTTCACCTGCTACAATTCAGTCCACATCTGGGATAAAGACTATGATTTAACTGCGGACACGGTAATCTATTATTCTGAACTGGACAGCGGAAGTGCCAGCGGTAACTCTAAAATGATCCAAGAAAATCAAACCATTACCGCCCACCATTTGCGTTATGCCAAGCAAGAAGGAGAAGATGCCGTTTCCTATACAGCTGAACAAGATGTGAAAATTGTAGAAAATGGACGTGTTGCCACCTGCGGATTAGCCATTTACGATGTGCGCAATGATAGAACCTGGCTCCGTTTCAAGCCCAAACTCGAAGAAGAAGGACGTATTCTGGAAGGCAGTGAAATCCAGATGTACTATGAAAATGATGCTCTTGATTATGTATTTATCCCCTCCAAAGCACATGCGATCAATACAGCGTCCGGTTTTCGAGAAACAGAATTAAAAGAGCTCGATTCGACCATTGTAAAACGAACATCTGCTTCATTTATTGATGATATGACCGGTTCAACTTTAAAGGGATATTTCGTGAACGGTAGTTTGGATTCTGTGCGCTTGGAAGGCATGGCCACAACGCTTTACAATATATTTGAAGATTCTGTGTATCAAGGTAATAATCTGGCATCCGGTGATACAATTGTCATGTCATTCCGAGGTACCGATAGCACTGAAGTTCAGTTAAAGAACATTTATATTTCTGGAGGATCCCGAGGTGTATTTACTCCGGATACGTCTAACAAAGATGTGGACGCACCCATAACCTATACATCCGATGAAATTATTTATGATTTACAAACGAAAGAAACGGACCTCACCGGTGAAGCCAATATCAAATACACCGATGTGGACTTGACTTCAGGATTCATCAACGTAGACTGGGATAACAATTTGCTCAGAGCTTTTCCAACCAATCCCGCAGATACAATTGCAAAGTTTCAAAAACCCACAATCCTTGAAAGGGGCCGGGACCCTATGGTAGGGGATTCGCTGATTTACAACCTTAAATCTCGCAAAGGGCGCATCAAACAAGGACGTTCCAAAGCAGATGATGGTTATTATGCGGGAAATGAAATCCGTAATAATGATCAAAAAATATATTATATCGAAAATAGTTCCTATACCACCTGTGACCTGGAAACACCCCATTTTCATTTTGAAAGCACCAACATGAAGATTATTAACCAGGACAAGGTAATCGCCCGGCCCATTGTACTCTATATCAGCAGAATTCCTATTTTTGGATTACCCTTTGGTATCTTTCCCCACAAGAGCGGGGGCCGCCATTCCGGCTGGATCATGCCGGGTTACGGCGAAAATAGTCTCAGAGGTCAATATATTAACAATCTTGGATATTTCTGGGCACCCAGTGATTTTTGGGGGACAAAGTTCACCATGAGCTTTGGAGATCGTCAGGGCTTTGTTTTCAATTTGGACAATCGTTATGCAGTACGATATAAATTTAATGGTTCACTTAATCTGCAGAGCAGACAGTTATTATCTGCAACGGATAATATCACGGAGATTGGCACAGAACGCAATTCAAGTTACCGAGTTCGCTGGCAGCACACCCAAAAATTGCGTCACAACCAGAACCTAAATGTAAGCGCCAATTATTCAAGCAGTGGCGAATTCAGCCGGAAATATACATCAGATCCACAAGCACGTATGAGCCAGCAGCAAACAATCTCTAATGCTACATATTCCAAGCGCTGGCCATCCATTCAAGCTTCAATGAGTATGAATCTTTCATCCACAACAAATCTGATGGCCGATGACAGGATCGATTCATCATCCGTTTTTTATAAAGCACCATCAAAAGCCGGATTACAAACTAATATCACTACTGCAACGCTACCTTCCATGAGTTTTAATCTAGGCCAGCGTAACTTTTTCCCCAATAAAGGCGGCGAACAACACTGGTTTAACAATATAACCTGGCGCTATAATACATCATTGATGAACAAAGAACGCTTGTACTATGAATCTGATGAGACCATGATCGATGATACCACCAGTTATTATATGTGGAATGCTGAAAAACAGAATTTCAGGGATAATGTTATGCGGCATTCATTATCCATCAATTCTCCTACAAAAATCTTTCGCTATATTACTTTTAATCCCAATATCAGCCTGAAATCGGATTGGGTAAACAGAACCTTTTCAGGAGAGTTGGATAGCATAACAAATTCCATTCGAACGAATGAAATTCCCGGCTTTGCCACACGGATCACAGGAAGTTTTGGTGCTTCAATAAATACACAGGTTTACGGACTTTTTCCGTTCAACATTGGCAAATTGATTGCTGTTCGCCATGTGGTATCACCATCAATTGGCTATTCATTCAAACCTGATTTCTCTCAGCCTGTATTTGGTTCCGACTTGGGCTATTTCGAAACAATTTTGGATACATCAGGAAACACACTTTACCACGACCGCTTCAGCGGCACTATGGCCGGCGGCACATCGCGGAATGAATCCCAGTCAATGAATGTAGGAGTTAATAATAATTTTCAGGCTAAAGTGAGGGATGGTGAAAATGATAAGATCATCAACCTCTTTTCCTGGCGTATGAATACAAGTTATAATATGGTTGCAGAACAATTCAAATTAAGCAATCTGTCATCTTCTCTTCGTTCTAAAATCGGACCATCGAATGTTGACCTGCGCATGACCCATGATTTTTATGAATATGATGAAGGTCTGAACCAGCGAGTGAATAAGATCAGACAATCAGAAAAAGGAATTCCTTTACCGCGCTTAACTCGGATGAGCTTGTCTACCGGTTTTCAGCTTTCCGGTCAACGAATGGGCACAAAAAATGCAGCTGCAGATACATCTAATACGACTGCTCTGCAAGACAGCGTTGCTGTTGTGTCTCCATTGATAAAAAATAGCGGCAGTTCAAAAGACAAACTCTGGAGTACACGTTTTAGTGTAGGCTATTCATTGCAGCAAAGTAACCCGGCATTGAAGAAAGAAACATTCTGGCTCAATACAAATTCCAGCTTACATATTACCAAAAACTGGCGTGTGAGTTATTCTGCCCGTTTTGATCTTATGCAAAATGAACTCATAAGTCATCGCTTTTCCATTTATCGAGACCTTCATTGTTGGGAATTGGCTATAGACTGGACGCCAAGCGGGTATGCTTCCGGATTTTATTTAAGAATCAATGTCAAGTCACCCACCTTGCGGGATTTAAAAATAGAGCAGCGTGGTGGATACAACCGCAACGTGCCTTTTTAATTCCTTTTTCATTCTCTAACTAAAACATCGCAAATTCAACAATGGTAAAAACAGATTTTAAATACTGTCCCCAGTGCAAAACCGAATACGAGCACAAAATTAAGATCTGCGCTGATTGCAACGTTACTCTTGTGGATGAAAAATCTCAAGATATACCCCTGGAAAAAATTGAGTGGGTTGAAATAGGTCAATTCCCCGGAAAAATATTTGGTGAAATGTCCGGTGAAATTTTGAGGAATAATAATATACCTTTCTTTCTGAAATCCGATTTTTTTACATCCGCATTTAATATTACACTAGTGAATGTACCCGGCGCTGTAGTAAAGCTATATGTTCCTGAAAATGATAAAGAAAATGCAGAAAACTTAGTAAGTAATATGACTCTTTAACCCATGACCCATCGCACGATCAAAGGCACTCACGATATTCTTCCGGAAGATAGCGTTCGCTGGCAGGAATTGGAACGTGTTATCTATGACGTTGCTGCCAGTTACGGCTACAATGAGATTCGTACACCTATTTTTGAAAATACAAATTTGTTTTCCAGGAGTATAGGTGAATACACCGATATTGTTTCCAAGGAAATGTATTCCTGGGAAGACCGCTCTGGTGGTTCCCTAACCTTACGTCCAGAATTGACTGCTCCTGTGGCCCGCGCCTACATCCAGCATAATCTGGGGAGCAAGTCACCGCTGCAGCGTATGTACTACATTGGTCCCCTTTTCCGCAGGGAACGACCTCAAAAAGGCCGGCAAAGACAATTCCACCAGTTTGGTATCGAAGCCTTCGGATCAGAATTTCCCGAACAAGATGCAGAAATTATAGCGGTTGGCAATACAATTTTTTCCGAATTAGGATTAAAAGATATTTCTTTAAAACTGAATAGCCTTGGTTCAAGTACATGCCGTAATAAATATACAAAAGCGCTCAAAGATTATTTAACTCCGCACAAGGACAGTTTATCAGCAACCAGCCAAAAACGGTTGGAATCAAACCCTTTAAGAATTCTGGAAACAAAAAATCCTGAAGAGCAGAAGCTCATAGCTGATGCACCTTCTATTACTGATTTTTGGACAGCAGATGACAAGGAACATTTTAGTACTGTACAAAATCTGTTAAACGGATTGAACATTCCTTACGAACTGGATCATCAAATGGTTCGCGGCCTGGATTATTATACACGGACAACCTTTGAATTTATTTCCGGTAATCTGGGAGCACAGGATGCTATTTGCGGGGGAGGCCGCTATGATGGCCTCGTTGAAACATTGGGCGGAAAACCAACTCCTGCCATTGGCTTTGCCGCCGGTATGGAGCGCATACTATTGTCCATGGATATTAGCAAAGACGACGCAAAAATAAACACAGTATATTTGATCAACCTTGTTGAATCTGCAAGCGGCCAGGCGTTGTTTATCGCAAATGAATTGCGAGAGTTAGGATGTTACGTTATTATGGATACATTGCGGCGCAGTTTAAAAGCTCAATTACGCGATGCCAACAGGATTGGTGCAGTTAAAGCTGTGATCATAGGCGAAGATGAATTGAAAAATAAGACCGTTCAAATAAAGGATCTTTCCTCAGGTGAACAGGAAGAAATAGTCATGAATGATCTTGTGAAACATTTCACCGTTTGACTTTTCTATAATTTATTTTACATTATAATACGCGCGTGAAAGAAGTTTAAAATCTCAAAAAATATGAACAAACCACTTATAATAGTTGAGTCACCGGCCAAAGCCCGGACAATTGAAAAATACCTCAGTAATGAGTATGATGTTTTTGCTTGTGTAGGTCACATAAAAGATCTGCCCCGCAAAGAATTGGCTGTTGATGTAGAAAAAGATTTCGCAGCCAAATTTGTTGTTATGGAAGGCAAAGAAGATATTGTAAAGAAGATCAAGGAGAAATCTGCTAAAGCTCCTGAAGTGATCCTTGCCACTGACCCTGACCGTGAAGGTGAAGCCATCGCCGCACATATAGCAGAAGAAATTGTGAATGATTCCGTTTCCAGAGTGCAGTTTACCGAAATCACCAAAGAAGGCATCATTGAAGGCATGCAACAACGCCATGATGTTGACTTAGATCTTGTTAATGCCCAATATACTCGCCGTATTATTGACCGGTTGGTTGGTTATAAACTGTCTCGCTTATTATGGAATACACTGCAAAAAACAATGAGCTTTGTGAAAGAATCCCTATCTGCCGGCCGCGTACAATCTGTAGCGTTGAAAATGATTGTTGATCGTGAAAGGTTGCGTGCAATATTTAAATCAGCTACCTATTATGATCTCGAAGCTGAATTGGAAACCGATGCTTTAGAGAGTTTTAATGCTGAGCTGATCACAATAGCAGGGAAACGTTTGGCTTCAGGTAAAGATTTTGACAGCAATACAGGAAAATTAATAAAAGATAATACATTACTACTATCTTCTTCCCAGGCAACAGCACTTGTACAGGAATTACAAAACGGACCTTGGGTTGTAAGCAGTGTTGAAGAAAAACCACAAACGTCCAATCCTTATGCACCTTTTATAACCAGCACCTTGCAGCAGGAAGCTTCACGGAAACTGCGTTTTTCTGCACGAAAGACCATGCGCACTGCGCAACGCTTGTATGAAGCAGGTTTTATAACGTACATGCGTACTGATTCTATTCAGCTTTCCCAAGAAGCATTGACAGGTGCGAGAAAAGTTATTAAAGACCGTTATGGAGATGAATTTCTTCCAGATAAGCCAGTCATGTATAAAAGCAAAGTCAAGAATGCACAGGAAGCACATGAAGCTATACGTCCTGCGGGGATCGTATTCGCTGATGTTAAAACAGTCAGCGCAAAGATGGGCAGTGATGAGGGAAAACTGTATGATTTGATCTGGAAGCGGGCGGTGGCCAGTCAAATGAAACCGGCAAAATTGAAACGTACAATCGTAAATATTGAGAATCAAAATGCAGTATTCCGCGCTCGCGGCCGTGTCATCCTTTTCCCGGGTTATATGCGTGTTTATGTTGAAGGCAGTGATGATCCTGACGGCAAGTTAGCTGACCGTGAAAAATTTCTGCCAGAAATGAAAAAAGATCAACGATTGGTCTGTAAAAACCTCACTCCGAAAGAACATATTACCAAGCCACCGGCACGGTTCACAGAGGCGTCTGTTATAAAAGAGATGGAAAAACAGGGAATTGGAAGACCATCTACCTGGGCCAGTATTATTGAGCGTATTCAGAAAAAAGATTATGTTCGCAATCAAAAGGGTTCTCTTATACCTACATTTTTAGCTGTAGCAGTTACACAATTGCTGGAAAATCACTTTTCTTCCATTGTCGATTCACAATTCACTTCAAAAATGGAAGATGAGTTGGATTCAATTTCTCGTGGTGAATCAGAACCTCATCCTTTTATGCATGGCTTCTATTTCGGCAGTGATGACACGCCCGGTTTGCACCAAATGCTGGAGGATGAAATTGATATCCGTAAAGCGTGTACAATATTAATCACCAATGGCAGCGTGGAAGAAATTGTTATCCGTATTGGAAATTATGGTCCCTATTTGCAACAAGGTGAAGAGCGTAGAAATATTCCTGGAGAATTTTCTCTGGGTGATATTTCAGTTGAAAAAGCCATGGAAATACTGGCGAACGACTCCTCCCAGACACAACTCCTTGGTGTTGATGATGTATCAGGACAATCAATTTATTTGAAGGAAGGGCCCTACGGTCCCTACGTTCAGTTGGGCGATACCAAAACACGGAAATCACTCCCCAAAGGAACAGAAAAAGAAAACGTAGATCTTGATCTCGCCATTCAATTGCTTTCCTTCCCGCGATTGCTAGGCATACATCCCGACACTGGAGATGAAATTCGTGCTGATTTTGGACGTTACGGCCCTTATTTAAAAGTTGGTGAAAAGAACGTTAAACTGCCTCATCCTCACGATCCGCTAAAAGTGATACTGGAAACAGCTGTTGATATTATTAATAATCGAAATAAGCCCAGCAGTGCATTAAAGACGCTTGGTAATCATCCAGAAACTAGTGAAGCAATCGTTGTTAAAGATGGTCGTTATGGACCATATGTTTCTGATGGCAAAGTAAATGCTAGCCTGCCCAAGGATGTTTCGCCAGATGAAATTGATCTTGAGACTGCAGTCAACTTAATAAACGATCGTCGGGCTAAAGGGCCGACGAAACGATGGCGGCGAAAAAAGAAATGAAGAAATTTATAATCTGTTTAATAATTTCAGTTCTTATTGCTGTGCCAGCCAATGAAGAATTAATAACTGATATAGAACAAAGCCTTATGGCGCCCTGCTGCTGGAGCGGTACAGTTGATGATCATGGCCATTCGCAATTGGAAGGCGAGATTCGAACAATGGTGGAAGCTGGACAAACGCGTCAAGAGGTTTTGGATCATTTTGTTCGAACGTATGGTGAAAGAATACTGGCAATACCAGTGGCTCAAGGATTTAATATCATGGCTTGGATCGCTCCAGTAATTATTGCCATTGCAGCATTAACAGTATTAGGCTTATATCTTCGTACTCCAAAGAAAATCGATGAAAAGTCAGCAAGTTACGAATCAGGTAATTCAATCCCATTCAATGACCAGATTGAAAAAGAACTGAAAGAAATGGATTAATGGCTGTTAAAGCACACGCCCTAGATAAAATTGTATCACTGTGTAAGCGGCGCGGATTCATATTTCAGAGTTCAGAAATATATGGCGGTTTCGGTGCTGTGTATGATTACGGCCCTCTCGGTATTGCATTGAAAAATAACATTTCACAGCTGTGGTGGCGGTCCATGACCCAACTCCACGAAAATATTGTTGGGCTGGATAGCGGAATTCTTATGCATCCAAAGATCTGGGAGGCTTCTGGCCATGTGGCCGAATTTCATGACCCGTTGGTGGATTGCAAACAATGCAAGGCACGCTATAAAGCTGATGAATTAACAGATAAAGATCCTAAATCTGTCGATTGGTCTACTATGCAATGCCCGAAATGCGGAACCACCGGAAAAATGACAGATCCCCGACAATTCAATCTCATGTTCAAAACACAAATCGGGCCCGTGGAAAATGAAGGCTCTATAGCCTACTTAAGACCTGAAACAGCCCAGGGCATTTATGTGAATTATTTATTGGTACAGGGTTCGCAGCGATTGAAGGTACCTTTTGGTATTGCCCAGATTGGCAAAGCTTTCCGTAATGAGATCGTGGCTAGAAATTTTATTTTCCGTACCCGTGAATTTGAACAGCTTGAAATGCAGTATTTTGTAAAGCCCGGTACGGATGATGATGAAATGAAGGTCTGGAAAAAAGAACGCTTTAATTTTTATACAGATGGCTTGGGAATCAATAAAGATAAAATTCGTTTTCATCAACATGGCGATGGTGAATTAGCCCACTATGCTAAAGAAGCCTGGGATATTGAATATGAATTTCCTTTCGGCTGGTCAGAAATTGAAGGTATCCACAATCGCAAAGATTTTGACATAAAACGCCATCAGGAATTTTCCGGAAAAAACATGCAGTATTCTGATCAAGTGACCAATGAAAAATATTTCCCTTATATCATCGAAACTTCAGCCGGACTCAACCGCATGCTGCTTACCGTACTGGCTGATGCCTACTGGGAAGACACTGAAAACAACCGTACTGTATTGAAACTGCACCCACGTTTAGCACCTATCAAGGCTGTTATTTGTCCTTTGGTCAAAAAAGACGGCTTGCCGGAATTGGCCAGAAAAGTAGTCGATAACCTAAAAAATCACTTCAAAGTCTTATATGACCAGCAAGGATCCATCGGTAAACGGTATTACCGCCAGGATGAAGCCGGAACACCCTTTGGCATCACTGTTGACCATCAATCTCTCGAGGATAACACCGTCACACTCCGCCATCGGGACAGTCAGAAACAAGACCGTGTTTTAATTACTGGCCTCATCGACAAAATCGATGAAGCGATCTTAAATTATTCCTAAAAAAACGAACTCTAGGTAAAAAGTTATTTTAAAAAAAAACTTT
>Ga0257112_10000111_pt1 | contig 34459 bp, 32 predicted proteins | sample LP_taG_5_FD_191565 | JGI IMG/M metagenome (GOLD analysis project Ga0257112, IMG submission 191565) | Marine microbial communities from Northeast Subartic Pacific Ocean, Canada - LP_J_2015_P26_1000m | ecosystem: Environmental > Aquatic > Marine > Oceanic | place: Canada: Northeast Subartic...
GGGGCTCTTGGCGGCCGTGTCGGCCAGGGCCGAGATGGTCCGGACAACGGCGCCACTGACGCCGAAGCCGGTGCCGACGGCCTGGCGGACGAGCGAACGCACGTCGGAACCGGTCGTGTTGGTGGACTTTAAAGCACGCATGGGCAGTTCTTTCGGTGAGGCGCCACGGACGAAGGACCGGGGCGCACAGGTATGCACTTCATTCGGTGGCCAACACCCCGATCGGCCCGAATGGGCTGGTCAGCGGTGGTTACCCGTCGGTACCGGACCGACGATGCAGCCTGCCGGGATCACCACCGATCTCCTCAGAGACAGTGGTCACACCGCCGTCCCGCGTGGCAGGCAACGACCCTTCAGGCCCCCGGATCGGTCAGGGTGAGCATGCCCCCCGGCGTCGCCAACAGGTTGGCCAGCGGCCCGTCGACAACACCCGGACGCCAGTCGAGGAGGTCCTCGGCGTAGGTTCGCATGGCCGGGTGCTCGGCCACCGGCGCCACCTCGTCGGGATCCCGTTCGAGGTCGACGTACAACGGTGGGAGTCCACCGAAGAGCACAAGCTTGCCGGCCCGGTCCCGCAGGACCGCGAGGTTGCAGTCGACGAGCGGCAGGCCGAAGATCCCGGCGAACACCCGGAAGTCGAACTCCCAGTGGGCCGCCGACCTCCAGTGGGGCGCCGAGCCCGTTTCGAGGAACGGCCGCAGCGACCGACCCTGGCACTGCTCGGGGACCGGGAGGCCCGCCAGGTCGAGCAGCGTCGGCATCACGTCGACATGCTCCGTGAAATCGTCGACGACAGTGCCCGACACCCCGCCCAGGTCCGGCCAGCGCACGATCAGCGGCACATGGAACGAGCGGTCGTGGTGGCCCAACTTGCTGACCAGCCCGTAGTCGCCGAGCAGTTCCCCATGGTCGGACGTGACCGCCACGACGGTCCGGTCGGTGCTTCCGGCAGCTTCGACAGCACCCAACAGGCGACCGACCTGGTGGTCGACCTCGGCGATCATCCCGTAGTAGGTGGCGCGCAACTGTCGGACCTCGAGCGGGTCGCTGGAAGCCGTCGTGAACCCCCATGCACCCAGCGCCTCGATGAAGGGATGGTCGATGTCCTGTGCCGGCAACGGCGCAGGAACCTCGGCGGGATCGTGGAAGTCGTTGTAGGGGGCCGGCACGTGGAACGGCGGATGCGGCCGCAACAGCGACACGTGCACGAACCAGGGCTCCGGCAGCCCATCGAGCACCTCGATCACCCGGTCGACGACGAACGCCGTCTCGGTCTCTTCGGCGGCGAACACCGACGGCGGCCACATCGAGCCCCGTCCCGGGGGAATCTCGACGTCGTCCCGCGGGCGGTTCAGGCGCCCCCGGTCGGAGATGTCGTGTCCCCGCTTCTCGAGCCACAGGTACCAGGCCTCCCGGTCGTCCGGCAACTGGAGGGCCACGGTGAAGCCGGGCAGGATGCCCTCGTAGGTCAGGAGCCGGGGGTCGTCGTCGGCGACGGTCCGCGGGTCGACCGTCTGGTCGGTGTAGCCGAACAACAGCGGGTCGTAGCCGCCCACCCGGACCTCGTGGGCGATGTTGGTGAGGCCGGCGTCGAGTGGTGTGCCGTTGAAGACCACCCGGTTGGTGTGCTGGTAGGTCCCGGTCAAAAGACACGCCCGGCTCGGACCGCACGGCGACGCCTGGCTGTAGTGGCTGGCGAAGCGCACCCCGTCGGCAGCGAGCGCATCCAGGTTCGGGGTCCGGACCACCGGGTGGCCGGCCGCCCCGAAGGAGTCAGCGCGCCACTGGTCGATCGTGACGAAGAGCAGGTTGGGACGGGACGAGTCGCCGCTGGTCGCCATCTGCGCATCCTCGCACGACGACGGGCCAAGCCTGCACCACCACTAGTGTCCCGCAATGGCCGCACTCCGTCTGCCCCGCGAGGGGCGCCAACTCGGCTTGCTGCTGGCGGCGACCGGGATGTTCCTCGTCTCGACCGACTCGCTGTTCATCCGCATCGCTGACGCGGACGGGTGGACCATCGCCTTCATGAGCAGCCTCTGGTCGACGCCGGTCACGTGGGCGATCGCCGCCCGCAGCCTCGGGCGGAGCCTCCCCGACCGGTTCAACAGCCACCGGGGGCCGCTCCTGGCGTCGAGCCTCCTCGGTTCCATCAGCATGACCGCCTTCGTCACGGCCGTGACGAAGACCGAGGTCGCCAACGTGGTGGCGATCATCGCCGCCGCACCGATCTTCGCAGCCGTCATCGCCAGGATCGCCCTCGGTGAGAAGGCCGCCCCACGGACCTGGCGGGCCATCGCCGTCACGATCCTCGGCATCCTCGTGATCGTCGGTGGATCGCTCTCCGGAGACGGCCTCAGCGGCAACCTCCTTGCCCTCTTCGCCATCTGCTGCTTCGGCGCCAACCTCTCGATCTGGCGCCGCTCGCCCGACCTTTCGCGGATCCTGCTCGTCGCACTGACCGCGACGTTCACGATGCTTGTCACCGCCGTGCCGGCGACCCCCTCCAGCCTCGACCGCAATGCGCTGCTCGCCACCCTGGCGATGGGCAGCCTGTTCGGGCCAGGCGCCCGCTTCTGCATGTCGACGGCGACCCGGTACGCGCCCCCTGCGGAGGTGAGCCTTTTCACGCCCGTCGAAACGGTGTGCGCCACGGCCTGGGTCTGGCTCTGGTTCGACGAGGTACCGCCCACGGCGACGTTCTTCGGCGCAGCGATCGTGCTGGCAGCGGTCATCTACGGAGTGACCGGGCCGGCCGCCGCAGTGACCCCACCTCCCACCGCCCACACCTGAAGCACCTTTGAACGCCCACCACGACCCCGTCCTCGACCAGGCCGCCGCCCTCGGCATCACCCACGAGGTGATGCCCTGCGACCCCGAGCTCGCCGACACGGCGGTCTTCTGCGAGGCCTACGGCATCGACCCGGCCGACTCGGCCAACGCCATCCTCGTGGCCGGGAAGCCCCGGGCGGACGAACCGCAGCCCTTCGCCCTCTGCCTGGTCCTCGCCACCCACCGGCTCGACGTCAACGGCATCGTCCGCCGTCGGCTCGGGACCCGCAAGGCGTCGTTCGCGAATGCCGACCAGACTCGCTCGCTCACCGGCATGGAGATCGGCGGAGTCACGCCGTTCGGCCTTCCGGAACCCGTCCCGATCTGGATCGACGCGGCCGTCATGGGCCGGGACGAGGTAGTCATCGGCGGCGGATCCAGGGACCGGAAGCTGCGGCTGCCGCCGGAGGGCCTGCTAGTGCTGCCCGGCGCCGAAGTGGTCGAGGACCTGGCCCGGCCCGTCGACCCGGACTGACCTAGACGGAGCCCCGTGCCAGGTGGCGGGAGAGGGCCTCACGCGCCGAACTCGGCGGGGCGCCGTCCAGGAGTCGGCAGAGCCGGTCGCGCCGGCCGACTGCGGTCAGGACGTCCGCGGCCACCGTGTCGGCCACGTACAGCAGGTCCAGCCGGGAGCCCTCGGTGAGCGGATCGGCCATCAGGCCGTCGACCACGGGGCCACAAGCCAACTCGGCGGCCAGGAGCTTGAGCGCAGCTGCCTCGAGCTCGTCGAGGGCGTCGAGGACCCGCAGCACGTTGGTCGCCTGGGCGTCAGTGAGCACGCCAGATTCTGGGGCATCCACGCGCGGTGCGTGGGGATACCCGAATCTCCTCGCGCTCTTCGCGCGAACGCCGGCCGACCGTCCATGCAGTACGTTCCGGGTCCATGGAACTGCAGGAAGTCCAGGACCTCATGGAGCAGCTCTACGGCGAGGCCGACCGGGAGCGCGGGATCCCGGCCACCGTGGCCTGGCTGTGCGAGGAGGTCGGCGAGCTGGCCCAGGCGGTGCGCAAGCAGTCACCCGACCGGCAGTTGCACGAGTTGGGCGACGTGCTGGCCTGGTTGTCGAGCCTCGCCAACCAGCTGGACCTCTCCCTCGACGATGCCATGCGGCGCTACGTCGAAGACCCACCCTAGGAAGGCGGGATACCGCTCCTCACGACCGCCTGCGGACGAGTTCCTCGGCGATCTGGATGGCGTTGAGGGCGGCACCCTTGCGCAGGTTGTCGCTGGACACGAAGAACGCCAGGCCATGTTCCAGGGTCTCGTCGGACCGGATGCGGCCCACGATCGTGGGGTCGACGCCGGCCGCGTCGAGCGGCGTCGGGACATCGGCGAGGGCCACCCCCGGGGCGGCAGCCAGGAGTTCGATGGCGCGCTCCGGCGACAGCCCACGGGAGAAGCCGGCATGCACCGACAGCGAATGCCCCGTGAACACCGGAACCCGGACACAGGTCCCCGAGACCCTGAGGTCGGGGATTCCTAGGATCTTGCGGCTCTCGTTGCGGAGCTTCTGCTCCTCGTCGGTCTCACCCCGACCGTCGTCGACGAACGACCCGGCGTGGGGCAGCACATTGAAGGCGATGGGACGGGCGAACGAGTCCGGCTCGGGAAAATCAACTGCACGGCCGTCGTGGGTGAGTGCAGTGGCGCCGTCGAACACCGCTCCCACCTGTGCAGCCAGTTCCTCGACACCGGCCAGCCCCGCACCGGAGACCGCCTGGTAGGTGGCGATCGTGAGCGACTCGAGGCCGGCCTCGGCATGCAACGGGGCGAGCACCGGCATGGCGGCCATCGTCGTGCAGTTGGGGTTGGCGACGATGCCCTTCGGCAGGTGGTCGAGGGCGGCGGCGTTGACCTCGGACACCACCAGCGGGACGTCGGGGTCCATGCGCCACGCTGACGAGTTGTCGATCACGACGGTGCCGAGCGCGGCAATTGCCGGCGCGTAGGCCAACGATGCGGCCCTACCGGCGCTCATGAGGACGAGGTCGATTCCCGACCAGTCGGTGGATTCGACGTCCTCCACGACGATCTCGCCGTCGCCCCACGGAAGGAGGCTGCCCGCAGACCGCGAAGATGCGAAGAAACGCAGGTCACCGAGGGGGAAGGCGCGTTCCGCCAGGAGGGTGCGGAGGACCCCACCGACCTGACCGGTTGCTCCGACGACGGCGACGTTCACGCAACGCAGGCTACCGACAGCCCATGGTCGCGACCCTTCCGGTTCCCGATCAGCGGTCACCCGGGAACTCGAAGACCAGTTCGTCGCCCTCCGCCCGACGGGCCGCGGCGAACAGGTCGGAGACGAAGGCGACCATCGGGAAGGCCCCACACGAGTCGTCCACCCAGTCCGCCACCCTGCCTGCAGCCCCGTCGAGTGCGCTGCCGTCCGCCGACGAGTCCAGGAGTGCACCGAACAGGGCGTTGCGGAGCCGAGCTTCCGTCACCATCCCGGGGTCCAGGTCGGCGAGGGCTCCGTCGACGCTCGTATAGACCTCGTCGAGCAGCCCGGAGTCGTCACGCAGGTCGGCCGGCACACGCTCGTCGATCCAACCCAGGAGGGTGCTCGTCGCGCGCAGGTGGGCCAGGCGGTGGGCCGTCTCGGAGGCACCCGACGCGTCGAGTTCCTCGAGGACCCGGGTGATCGAGGCCGACTCCACGGCGAGCCCCGCACAGAAGCCCTCGGGAACCCCCGACCGCAGCGCCGTGGTCGTGGTCCGGGGCGCTGCCGTCGTCGGCGGAATGGGTGGCACCGTCGTGGTCGTGGTCGCCGCCGTGGTCGTGGTCGCCGCCGTGGTCGTGGTCGCCGCCGTGGTCGTGGTCGCCGCCGTGGTCGTGGTCGCCGCCGTGGTCGTGGTCGCCGCCGTGGTCGACGTCCCGGACGTCGCCCCACGGGGAGACTCTGTCGCGGCGCACGCTCCGACGATCAGGAGGGCGAGCGCGACCGACGACCAGCGATCCGCGGGGCCCACGTCAGCTCCCGGTCAGGAGCTTCCGGATGAAGTCGCGGATCTCCTTGGGGAGCGTCGAAGGGGGTGGTGTCGTCGAGGGGCGGACCGCCGACCGGGGGTCGAGGCCGGCCAGCATCAGGGCAACTTCGTACGGGCACTCGTCGAGCAGGAACACGGTCACCGCCTCGGCCGCCTCGGCCATGGCTTCGTGACGCCCGACCAACGCGGCGTTGATCGCCGCCATCGCCGCTCGTGCATCGAACTCGCCCTCCGACTGGTTCATGTGCGGCATCGTCGCCTCTCGCCAGAGTGTCGCAAGGCGCTCCGCCGAGCCGACGACGCCCACGGGTGCCCGTTCGAGCAACCAGCCGGCGAGGAGCGACATCGCCGAGGCCGCCTCCACGTACACCTGGGGATCATCCGGACCGAGACCCGACCGGAGATCGGCCAGACGGCTGCCCTCCCGCTCCAGGTGCCCGGCCAGGTCCGGGCAGAAGGCCTCGGAAACGGTCGTCGGAACGGTGACCTCGGTGGTCGTCGGAACGGTGACCTCGGTGGTCGTCGATTCGGGATCCCCGGATCCACCGGACGGCTGCGTGGTCGACGGCGGCTGCATGGTCGACGGCGGCTGCATGGTCGACGGCGGCTGCGTCGTCAAGGGCACCGTCCAGGACGGGTCGATGGTCGGTCGTTCCGGCCCAGCATCACTCCCGCAGGCACCGACAGGCACAGCGATGGCCAGCAGGAATGCAACCGTGCGGAATCGCATCCGTCAGCCCTCGTGGGTGAAGCCGGCGCCGAAGCCGCCGAACAGGTCGAAGACGATCGTCGACTGCTGACCGCACTGGTCGGCCACGTGGACACGGAGCCGGTTGGTCGCTGCAGGGAGGTCCACGGCGTTCATGTCCTCCAATCCTGCCCCGATCCGACTGCTTGCAGCGAGCAGGGCGGTGTCCCGGGCCTCGGGGCCGTCGCCCTCCATGCCCGCCACGGCATCGGCGAACGCCTCGGCGGTGACGATGACGGCGTCGTGGACGAGGACCGCGGCACCACGGAGGTCGTCTGGGACGTTCGTGGCGAGCCAGGCGAACACGCCCTCGGTGACGTCGAACAGCGATGCGTAGGCGACCGGGTCCACCGACGCCCCCCCGAGCGCCCCCTGGTCCATCACCAGGCGCAGCACATCGTCGATGACGTCGAGGTAGCCGTCGCAGAACGGCGTCAGCAGGCCTGCGCCCTCGAGCGAACAGCGCATCAGGTTGGCCATGAGGGGGGTATCGGCCAACAACGCATCCATCGCCGACCCGTCAACGGTGACGCCACCGGGACGGGAGAACTGGGTGACGAGGATCGGGGCCAGGTGGTCGGCAGTGACCCCCTCGAGGACACAGTCCGGATCCACGGTCGGCGCTCCGGGATCGTTCGCCATGCTGTAGGCGAGCCCGGTCCGGAACACGTCCACGACGACCCCGCAAGCCACGAGGGCCTCGACGGTCATCTCCGCCTGATGCGGCTTCGGCCCCTGTGTCGAGATCGACAGGACGACCTCGGGCCCGCTGGCTTCGAGGAGTGCCTGGGCCACGCAGCCCAGGTCGGCATCGGCCAGGTCCTCCAGCGCACCGTCGGCGCCGGCATCGGCGACAAACCGGTCGCGGACCTCGTCGAAGCCCACGGTGGTCGTGGTCGGCGCAAGGGTCGCCGTCGGGACGGTCACACCGTCCGACTCCGGGGCGGCGCAGGCGCCGGCCACCAGGACGAGCAAGGTGACCATCGCGATCGACGGCGCGACGGCGCGGGTGGGTAGGCACACGATGGGAATGCCGATTCGCCGGTTCAGGCGTCGGCGAGCCCGAACGCCTCGTGGAGGGCCGTGACGGCCTCCTCCACCTGGCCTTCGGCGACGACACAGCTCACGCGGATCGCCGACGTGGAGATCATCTGGATGTTGACGCCCGTGCCAGCGAGGGTCTCGAACATTGTCGCCGCAACGCCCGGGTTCGAGCGCATGCCCGCACCGACGATGCTCACCCGGGCGATCGCCGCATCGGCATCGACCCCAGCAGCCCCGATCTCGGCGACCAACTTCCGTGTCTCCTCCATCGTCCGGTCGAGGTCGCCCTTCGGCACCGTGAACGAGATGTCGGTAACGCCCCGGTCCGAGACGTTCTGCACGATGAGGTCGACGTTCACGTCGAGATCGGCGAGCGCACGGAAGACCGTCGCTGCCACACCGGTGCGGTCGGGCACCCCTGCGATCGTCATCTTGGCCTCCGAGGTGTCGTGCGTGACCGCTGAGACGATGGCCTGTTCCATGTTTGGATCCTCCTCGTCGACCCACGTTCCCTCCTGCCAGGTGAACGCTGATCGGACATGTAGGCGCACCCCGTGGGTGCGCGCGTATTCGACAGACCGCATCGACGGCTTCGGGCAGCCGGAGGCGGTCATCTCCAGCAGCTCCTCGAACGACACCGACGCCATCCGCCTGGCCGTCGGGACCAGCCGGGGATCGGTGGTGAACACCCCGGTCACGTCCGTATAGAGCTCGCAGACGGCGGCCCCGAGCGCATGGGCGAGTGCCACGGCGGTCGTGTCGGAGCCCCCCCGGCCGAGGAAAGTGACGTCGTTCTCCGTCGACACGCCCTGGGAGCCGCCCACCACGGCGACACGCCCGGCATCGACGGTGGCACGCACCCGGTCAGGTCGGACCTCGAGGATCCTGGCGTTGCCGTGGGTGGTGTCGGTCAGGAATCCGGCCTGGCTGCCCGTGAAGGAGTCGGCCGGAACGTCCAGGTCGTGGAGTGCCATGCACATGAGCGCCATCGACTTGCGCTCACCCGCCGTGATGAGCATGTCCATCTCGCGGCCGGGATGCGTGGCGGAAACCTCCGACGCCAGGCGCAGCAGGTCGTCGGTCTCGTTGCCCATGGCCGAGACGACGACGACGACGTCGTCACCGTGGCGCTTCGTGCGCGCGACGTGGTCCGCGACGGCCCGGATGCGGTCGGGGTCGCCGACCGCGGTACCGCCAAACTTCTGGACGATCAGTGCCACGAGCAACCACGCTACCTGCGCTGCCCGGCGGGACTGCTGCAGGTTTCGGGCACTGCGGCGCCGAGGGGCCCCGTTGTTAGGGTGCCGCCCCATGGCCTCGAAGACCCGGCGGGCCGCGCGGCCCCCCGCCTCCATCCATCGCTACTCACCCCGCACCAGGCTGCTCGCCGGCATCCTCGCCGTCGTGATGCTCGGCGGCGTCGTGACGGTGGGCATCGCCAGCCTCGCCGACCGCGGAGGCAGTGGCGGCGGCAACGAAGCCGTGGTGCCGAACCCCTGCCCGGCCCTCGACAAGTCCGACGGCCCCAAAACACTCTTCACCGCCCGTCCCGTCTACTGCCTGGTGAGCGGGGTCGCCTACACGGCGGTGTTCGACACCAGCGAGGGCGAGATCCGGTTCACCCTCGACCGGGCCAGGATGCCGGAGACCACCAACAACTTCGTGGCCCTCGCCCGCTACGGCTACTACGACAACACCCTGCTGTTCCGGATCGACCCGAGCATCGGCATCATCCAGGGGGGCTCGCCGACCACCAACGACTGGTCCGACCCTGGCCCCGGCTACACGATTCCCGATGAAGGGGGCGCGTTCCACCGCCTCGCCAACGAAGGGGTCTCCGGCCCGTTCTCCTACGAGTCCGGCCAACTGGTGATGGCCCGTTCAGCGGGACTGAACAGCTCGGGCGCCCAATTCTTCCTCACCACCACGGAGAGCGTGTCCCTCCTCGACAGCCAGGGCAGCTACCTGCTGTTCGGCGCCACCGACAATGCCGGCCAGAGCGTCCTCGACGCCATGATGGACCTCTACGTCGTGGACCCCGAGTCGCCCTATGGCGGCGGCCCGAGCCACGAGATCGTCGTCCACTCGGTCACCATCGTCGAGGGCTGACCGGCCCTCCCCACCCGGTCGGCCACCTACCCTCGCGGCGTGCCCACCGAGCCACCCACCACCACCTGGCTCTTCCCGTCGGCGAGTACGGCCGATGGACACGGGGTCGTCGGCATCGGCGCCGACCTCGACCCGGGCACACTCCTGACGGCCTACCGGTCCGGGCTGTTCCCCATGCCCGTCGAGCAGGACGGTGCCGTCGCCTGGTGGTCCCCGGACCCCCGGGGCGTGCTCCTCCCCTCCGACCTCCGGGTGAGTCGGTCGTTGCGGCGCTCCTGTCGGCGCTTTGAGGTCCGGTTCGACACCGCCTTCGCCGAGGTCCTCGAGGCATGTGCCGACCCCGACCGGCCATACCGCTGGATCGACGTCCAGATGGCCGAGGCCTACACCGAGCTCCACCACCTCGGCTGGGCACACTCCGTCGAGGCCTGGGACGACGAAGGCCTCGCCGGCGGCCTCTACGGCGTGTCCCTCGGTGGCCTGTTCGCCGGGGAGTCGATGTTCCACCGGCGCACGGACGCCTCGAAGGTGGCGTTGATCGGGCTGGTCGAACTGCTCGGCACGGGCGGCGACCGGCTCGTCGACGTCCAGTGGGCCACCGCGCACCTCGCCGGCCTCGGAGCATCCGAGATCACACGCGACGACTACCTCGACCGGCTCCCCGGATTGGCAGGAGCCGTCGGCCCGAACTGGGTGGACCCGGCGCAAGGAGTGGCTAGCTGACCGACTGTCGCAAGGGGAGGCGGGAGTCGGCCCACCAGCGACCAGAGAAGCGCCAGGTCGGGACATCGGCCTGACGGGTCGCCACGGGGTCGGGCCAGAGCTCGCGGTACGCAGCGAGGATGGCCTGGAGCTCGGCTCCGGAGGCCCCCGGAGCCTCGATCCGGGTCGTGGTGTCGAACTCTTCGACAACCACGAGTCGTGCGGTGGCGCTTTCCGGCGTGGAGGAATCCATCGTGGCCTACAGCGGTACGTTGCCGTGCTTGCGCTGGGGAAGTTCCGCGCGCTTGCCGGCCAGCATCTCGAGGCCGGCGACCAACCGGACGCGGGTCTCGGACGGAGCGATCACGTCGTCGACGAAGCCGTGTTCCGCCGACACGTAGGGGTTGGCGTAGCGCTCGGCGTACTCCTCGACGAGTTCGCCCCGGCGGGCGACCGGGTCGGCGGCGTCGGCCAGCTCGCGTCGGTACAGGATCTCGACGGCGCCCTGTGGGCCCATGACGGCCAGCTCGGCCGACGGCCAGGCCAGCGACAGGTCGGAGCCGACCGACTTGGAGTCCATGACGACGTAGGCGCCGCCGTAGGCCTTCCGGGTGATGACCTGGATGCGCGGCACCGTGGCCTCGCAGTAGGCATAGAGCAACTTGGCACCGTGGCGGATGATGCCCCCGTACTCCTGGTCGACGCCGGGCAGGAAGCCGGGCACGTCGACGAACGTGATGAGCGGAAGGTTGAAGGCGTCGCAGGTGCGGACGAACCGGGCGGCCTTCTCGGAGGCCTGGATGTCGAGCACCCCGGCGAGCATCATGGGCTGGTTGCCGACCACTCCGACCGACCGGCCATTGAGGCGGGCGAAGCCGCACACGATGTTCCCGGCCCAGGCCGCGTGGTACTCCATGAACTCGCCCTCGTCGACGACGGCGGTGATGACCTGGCGCATGTCGTAGGGCACGTTGGAGCTGTCGGGCATGAGGTCGTCGAGCTCGGGGCACAGGCGGTCGACGGGGTCGTCGCAGGCGACGGTGGGTGGCATGTCGATGTTGTTGGACGGCAGGTACGACAGCAGTGTCTTGACGTCGTCGAGGACCTGATGCTCGTCCTCCGCCACGAACGAGGCCACGCCCGACTTGGTGGAATGGCTGCCGGCGCCGCCGAGTTCCTCGAGGGAGACCTCCTCGCCGGTCACCGTCCGGACGACGTCCGGGCCGGTGATGAACATGTGCGACTTCTCACGGACCATGAAGATGAAGTCGGTCATGGCCGGGCTGTACACGGCGCCGCCGGCACAGGGTCCGAGGATCACGCTGATCTGCGGGATCACGCCCGAGGACTGCACGTTGCGGTAGAAGATGCCGCCGTAGCCGTCGAGGCTGACGACTCCCTCCTGGATGCGGGCGCCGGCGCCGTCGTTGAGGCCGATCATCGGAGCGCCGACCGAGTGGGCCAGGTCCATCACCTTGTGGAGCTTCTTGGCGAAGGCCTCCCCGAGGGCGCCGCCGAAGACCGTGAAGTCCTGGGCGAACACGAAGACCCGACGGCCGTCGATGGTCCCCCAGCCGGTGATGACGCCGTCGGTGTAGGGGCGCTCCTCGATGCCGCTGTCGTGGGCCCGGTGGCGGACCAGCAGGTCGAGTTCGTGGAAGGAGCCCTCGTCGAGCAGGTAGTCGATGCGCTCGCGGGCGAGCAACTTGCCCTTGGAGTGCTGTCGTTCGACCGCCCGTTCGGAGCCCGCGTGGAGGGCCTCTTCCCGCCTCTTGCGGAGGTCGTCGAGCCGATCGCTCATGGAATGCTGCGCCATTGGGGGCACAGGGTAGCGACCGGAGGCGGTCCGGCCGTAGCGAGACGCCCGGGTCAGGCCCGCTGGGCCGCCAGCCGGTCGGCACGCTCGGCGAGGCGCGGGCCCTCGAGCCTCCGGCACATCTCGGCGAAATGGGGCCGGGGGCCGTTCCAGCAGAGGTCGTCGACGTCGTCCATGACCGGGGCGTCGAGGTCGAGCGTGGCCAGGCGCCGGTAGAGGCCGGCGTCGTCGCGCCCTTCGGCAAGCGCCGCCGCCAGGCGGGCGGCACTGCGCACGGTCACGTCCCAGTCGTCGGCGTCGTCCGGAATCTCCTCGAGGTGCAGGTAGCGGGCCAGCACGGTTGACGATGACTTCGCCCCCCACCCGGGCAGCCCGGGGATGCCGTCGGCGGTGTCGCCCACCAGCGCCAGGTAGTCGGGAATCGACTCGGGTCGAACGCCGAAGCGGTCGATGATGCCGTCCCGGTCGTAGACCACGCCCTTGCGCCGGTCGAACTGCACGATGCGGAGCCCGTCGTCGACGACCTGGGCGAGGTCCTTGTCGGGGGTGCAGATGAGGATGCGGTCCACCCGGGGGTCCTCAGCGGCCTTCACCGCCGCTGCGCCCATGGCGTCGTCGGCCTCGTGCTCGACCATGGCGAAGACCCGGAAGCCTGCCGCCGTGAGTGCCGCCTCGAGCAGCGGGAATTGGGAGAAGAGCTCCGGCGGCACGCCCTCGCCGGTCTTGTAGCCCTCGAACATCTCGTTGCGGAAGGACTCGACCACCTGGTCGGTGGCGACGCCGACGTGGGTGGCGCCCTCCTCGAGCATCCCGAGGATCGAGCCGACGACCGCCCGCGTGGCCGCCACCTCGACGCCGTCGGCCGTCACGTGCGATGGCACCGCGAAGTGGTGGCGGAACAACTCGTACGTTCCGTCGACGAGGTGAACCTCCACGCTGCGCCTCCTGGCTCCCGGACGTTCTCGGACCTGTCGCCCCGCGCTAGCGCGGTTCCTCGACCAGTTCGATGAGGGTGCCGAAGGAGCCCCTCGGGTGGACGAAGGCAACCGTCGTGCCCCGGGATCCGGGCCGGGGCGCCTCGTCGATGGCCCGCCCACCGGCGGCCACGATGGCGGCGAGTGCCTCGGCGCAGTCGTCGACCCGGTAGCCGACGTGGTGGATGCCCTCACCGCGCTTGACGAGGAACTGGCTGATCGGCGAGTCGGTTCGGATCCCGGTGGTGAGTTGGAGGTAGGACTCGCCCACCCGCACCATGGCCTCCTCGACGCCATCCTGTTCGACGACCTCCCTGTGGCAGACCTCGGCACCGAAGGCCCGGGCGTGGTAGTCGATCGCCGCCTCGAGGTCGTGTACGGCGATGGCGACGTGGTCGATCTGGATCAGCAGCATGCGGGGTCCTGGATCACTGGGGGTATGGCTGGCGGGCGGATTGCCCGCTCCCATCGTGGCACGCCACGACGGACGGATGGCCCCTGCGCCCTGACCTGTGGAAAACCTGCCTGACTTGTAATGATCTCGTAAATGTTGTAATCTGATCGCAACACGTTGGGAAGACCCCTCCACCCAACTAAGGGAAGCGCCCTCCGAAGGTTGCCGGTACCGCCCGCAACCGGCCCCGGGGGGCGTTTCCTATTTTTTCCAGTTTCTTCTCAGTCGCCTCCGAGCTTGCGCCGGCCCTCGAGCGCCCGCCCCAACGTCAGTTCGTCGGCATACTCGAGGTCACCGCCCACCGGCAGGCCACTGGCAATCTTGGTGACCTCCACCCCCAGCGGCTCCAGCAGCCGCGCCAGGTACATGGCGGTGGCTTCACCCTCGATGTTGGGGTTCGTCGCCAGGATCACCTCGACCACCTCCTCGTCTCCGAGTCGGGCGAGGAGCTCCCTGATGCGGAGCTGCTCCGGACCGACCCCGTCGATGGGGCTGATCGAACCGCCGAGTACGTGGTAGCAACCCCGGAACTCGGCCGTGCGCTCCAGAGCCACCACGTCACGCGGGTCCTCGACGACGCACAGCACCGAGCCTTCCCGCCGCGCATCCGCACAAATGCCGCAGAGGTCGTCCTCGGCGATGTTGAAGCACCGACTGCAGAACCGCACCCGGGAACGCATCTCGACGATGGCCGTCGTCAGCCGCTCGACGTCGACGGGGTCGGACTCGAGGATGTGGAAGGCGAGGCGCTGCGCCGAACGGGGGCCGATCCCCGGCAGGCGACCCAGTTCGTCAATGACCTGCTGGACGGCGTCGGCGTACACGGTGGACGGGGTCCCGGTCGGATCAGTCGGGCTCGACGACGCTCACACCGGGGAATGCCTCGGTGATGCGTTCGACGGCGGAGCCGACGACTGCGTCGGCATCGACCAGGTCGTCGGGATTGATGGACTCGTCGTCCTCGTCCTCCGGAGATGCCGCAGCGGCAGGCTTCGCGGCACCCGGTCGCGGAGGTGGACGGGTCGCCCCCTCGTCGACCACCAGGCGAACCGGGACGGCCACGCCGAACTGCTCGGCAAGGGCGCCCTCGACCTCGCCGATCAACTCGGTACACCTCATCAGATGCGGCTTGTTCGGGAGGGCCAGGACCGCCACGCCGTCGACGACCTCGGTGAACCGTCCGATGCCGAACCTGGCCTTCGCTTTCTTGCTGACGCGCCCGAGGACCTCGTCGCCCCAGGCAAGGGCCAGTGCGTCACGGTCGGGGAGGTCGCTCGCTGCTGCCGGAGCAGGCACCGCATCCGGTGTCGCCTCGGCAACAGGCTCGGCAACAGGCTCGGCAACAGGCTCGGGCCCTCGGCTGGAGGCGAGGGTCTCGCGGGCCTTCGCCGCCGGTCCCCTCCAGGAACGCTTCGGCGGCACCGGTGGCGGCGTGGCAGCGGGTCCGGCGACCGGGCGGCCCTCGGCCAGGGCGTGTTCGAGCTGCTCGATTCGTCGAACCAGGTCGTCGAGGGTCGATGCATCGACGGGCGGCGAACCGGGTGTGCTGCCAGTCGACGTCGCCAACCGGACCAGGGCGACCTCGAGGTCCACCCGAGGATCGGGCGCCCGGCGCATGTCGACCAGGGCGGTGCCGAGCACCTCGAGTGCCCGCGTGATCGTGGCCGGGGAAAGGGACTCCGCGAACGACTCGGCTCGGGACCGGTCATCGTCGGAGAGTTGGTCGGGCGGCACGCCCATGCGGACGAGGAAGGCATCGCGCAGTGCCGACAGCAGTGCCTCACCCAGGACCCGGGGCTCCCGTCCACGCGAGACGCCCGTGGCGATCGCCCCCAGTGCTGCTGCTGCGTCCGAGTCGGCGAGGGCGGCAAGCAGTTCGGCGGTCGTGGTGTCGTCGGGAACGGCCCCACCCGCCACAGCCCGGTCGAGGGCGGAGAGCGCGTCGCGTGCCGAGCCGCGACCGGCCCGCACCGCATGTGCCTGACCCTCCTCGTCCACGTCGAGGCCGGCGTCGGTGACCACGTCGGCAACCAGCGATGCGATCTCACCGGCCGACAGCAGGCCCAGCTCGAGGTGCTGGGACCGGCTACGGATGGTCTCGACGACCTTGTGGGGTTCGGTGGTTGCGAGCACGAACACGACGTGGCCGGGCGGTTCCTCGAGCGTCTTGAGCAGGGCGTTCTCAGCCCCCGGGGTGAGCATGTGGACCTCGTCGAGGAGGTACACCTTCGTCCGGCCCGGCGTGCCGAGGGCGACCTTGGCAAGGAGGTCGCGGATGTCATCGACCTTGTTGTTGGATGCGGCGTCAAGTTCGTGCAGGTCGAAGGACCGGCCGGCGTCGATGGACATGCACGACTCGCACTCGCAGCAGGGCTCGCCATCGGCCAGCGCCGTGCAGTTGAGTGCCTTGGCGAGGATCCGGGCGGCGGTGGTCTTGCCGGTGCCCCGGGGCCCGCTCAGAAGGTAGGCGTGGTGGACGCGGTCCTCGCGCACGGCGTTGCGGAGCGCCGCGACGACGTGGTCCTGCCCCCGGATCTCGTCGAACCGGCGCGGTCGGTAGCGGCGGTAGAGGGCCGTGTACTCCATACACCGCTCACCCTACAGCGGCCCTGCGACACGCCCGGGGGCGTGCCGCGGGCCACCGCACGGCGGAGGGAGTGGGATTCGAACCCACGGTGACCAAGGGCCACACACGCTTTCCAAGCGTGCCGATTCGTCCGCTCTCGCATCCCTCCGGGGAACCGCCCGAGGCGGAATCCGGGGGCAAGGCTAGCGGCCGCCTTTCCAACGGGCGCAGGGCCTGGCGGCTGTGGGTATCGTTTCGATACACACCCGCCTTCGAGTGTGGCGGTCGGGTCCTGTGCGACCGGGGCCCGTGAACCGGGTCAGGGCCGGAAGGCAGCAGCTCTCAGCGGAACCCCCGGGGTGCCGCAGATCGCCTGGCCGCCACGCTCGAAGGCGGGTGTGGCGCGTCCCGCACCTATCGTCGCCGTCATGGACGACGAAGCCCTCATGGACCTCGCCCTCGACGAGGCCCGCCTGGCGGCTGCCGACGGCGAGGTCCCCATCGGTGCGGTGGTCGTCGTCGACGGCGAAGTCGTCGCCCGACGCCACAACGAGCGGGAGGCCACCGGCGACCCCACAGCCCACGCCGAGGTTCTGGCACTCCGAGACGCCGCAGAGGCCGTCGGCTCGTGGCGGCTCGAGGGAGCCACGCTCGTGGTCACGCTCGAGCCCTGCCCGATGTGCGCCGGTGCCGCATGGGCGGCGCGAATCGGACGGGTCGTGTACGGCGGGGCGAACCTCGACGCCGGGGCGCTGGGTTCCCTCTACCACCTGGGGACCGACCCCCGCCTGAACCATGAGTTTCCCGTGACCCACGGCGTGCGCGAGGAGGAATGCCTCGACCTCCTGGTGGACTTCTTCGCCGATCGCCGCTGACCAGGTTCCGAACACCGTTGGCCGGATTCCAGCCGCTGGCTAGCCTCGTCGGTGGAAGGTTGCCAGAGCGGACGAATGGGGCGGCCTCGAAAGCCGTTGTGGCCTCCGGGTCACCATGGGTTCAAATCCCATACCTTCCGCCACGTCGATGACCCCGGCGGTTCCCAGGAACCACGCCGGGGTCATCACGCGTCATGGGCCGAATCCCGAACGTGCGCTCAGTCGGCCTGGTAAGCGGTCGCCTTCGGCTTGACGGGGCGGGCGAACCACAGCGGTCGACGCAGGCCGCCGGGACCGGGACCGGGGCGCGTCTTGGCCAGCCACTCCTCGAACACGGCGTGTGAGGCCTCGGTGTCGACCACGACGTCGCCGTAGGCGTCGCCGGGCTGTGCCGGGCCGACCGTCACCCGCTGCAACCAGCAGTGCATGCCGCTGACCGGGTCGGGCTGCACGGGGAAGGTCAGGTTCTGGTGGACGCCCGTGTCGGACCACCAGATGCGGCCGGTGTCCGGCTCGTCGCTGTCGTACGGCTGGTTGCCGTGCTCGCGGCGCAGGCGCCAGCGGCCGTCGGACTCCCGCTCGACCGACGCCTTTCCGGCACCCCAGGAGCGGGCCTTGTCCTCGTCGAGGCGCCAACGGCCCATGTGGTGGCTGGCCGCCACGACACCGGGTCGAATGCCCTCGGTGCGCCATGCGGCGATCACGAAGTGCCCGATCCGGGTGGTGATCCGAACGAGCCCGTTCTCCTCGATGCCGAGTTCCTCGGCGTCGCCGGGATGGACCCACAGCGGGTGGCGGTGGCTGATCTCGTTGAGCCACTCGGAGTTGGCCGAGCGTGTGTGGATCAGCGTCGGGATCCGGAAGGTGGGGACGAGGATCCGCTCGCCGGCAGCGAAGTCCAGGTCCTCCCAGTGGACGTGGCTCCTGATGAACGTCGGCGTGGCGTACTCGGGCCAGCCCCAGTCGCGCATCGTCTCCGAGAAGAGCTCGAGCTTCTTGGACGGCGTCGGGAAACCGAACTTGGCCTCACCGGCGATGTCGACCGCCGGCGAGCCATCGCCGATGAAGGGCATATGGCCGTTGATCTCGTCGAGCGAGCCATACGAGCCGGCGGTCCCGGGCCTGCGGTAGACACCCTGGGCGTCCTTCTCGGTGCCGACCAGGTCGGCGTCGGCGACGTCGCGCTCGTAGACCCGGTACTGGTCGCCGGACAGGGCGAAGGCGCCTTTGCGGCGCATGTACTCGAGCGGGGTGAGGCCCTCGGCCCCGGCCGCCTCGGGAAGGCCGGGGACCGAGCCCTCGAAGAGCATCGTGTAGTACTCGTCGAGCGTGAGCGGCGTGCCGGGGTTCTCCCGACTCTCGAACTGCCGGCGGATTCCGAGCGAGCCGTCGGGGTCGATGCGCCACGACAGGTCGATCCAGAACTCCTGCTCCTCCCACACCTCGCCGGGGTTGGCCTCGTGGGTGCGGTCGAACGACTCGCCCTCGAGTTCGCCGTGGCGGCGCAGCACCGGCTGGCGGAAGCCGATCCACATGCCGTTGTGGGTCTCGAAGCTGCCGACGTCGTGGCGTTCGGAGGCCACGCCCATGGGCAGCACGTAGTCGGCGTACCACGCCGACTCGTTCCAGGTCGGGGTGAGTGCCACGTGGCAGCCCACCTTCTCGGGGTCGGCAAGCACCTCCAGCCACGTGAAGCCGTCGGGGTTGGTCCAGAGCGGGTTGTAGACCCGGGTGAAGTAGGTGTCGAGCTTCCCCCGACCGGACTTGAGGAAGTGCGGCAGCAGGATCGACAACTCGTGGTGGGTCAGCGGGTACTCGGCGGGCCAGGTCAGGTCGTTCCACTCGCCCTGTGGCTCGGGGTGGATCGGGGTGACCGGGATGAACTTGTTCCAGCCGTTGGCGTTGGTGCCACCCTCGGTACCGACGCTGCCGGTGAGGACGGTGACGAACCAGAGGCAGCGTGACACCTGCCAGCCCCCCTCGTTGCCGGCCGACGCCGCACGCCACGTGTGGCCGGCGAAGCCGCCGAGGCCCTCGCCGCACACCCGGGCGACCTCGCGGATGCGGTCCTCGTCGATGCCGCACACCCGGGCCGCCTCGGCCGGCGTGTACTCGGCGTAGTGGTCGAGAAGGGCGGGACCGACATTGTCGAACACCGGATCGAGGTCGGGGCGGGTCTCGGCGAGGAACGTCTGCCAGTTGACCCAGCGCTCGACGAAGGCCCGGTCCCAGGTGTCGTTCTCGATGAGCAGTCGGGCGATGGCAAGCAGCAGGAACGCCTCGGTGCCCGGCCATGCCGAGAACCAGTGGTCGGCCTGCGACGCCGTGTTCGACAGCCGCGGGTCGATGCAGACGATCGTGGCGCCGTTCTCCTTCCCCTCGAGGATCCGCTGGGCGTGCGGGTTGAAGTAGTGCCCGGCCTCGAGGTGCGAGGAGATGAGGAAGATGACCCTGGCATTGGCGAAGTCTGGCGACGGCCTGTCAAAGCCCATCCAGGTGGCGAAGCCGACCCGAGCGCCGCTGGAGCAGATGTTGGTGTGGCTGTTGTGGCCGTCGATCCCCCAGGCGTGCAGGACCCGCTCCATGTAGCTGTCGTCGCCCGTCCGGCCCACGTGGTACATGACCTCGTGCCTCCGGTCCTCCCGGAAGGCCCGTCCGATGCGCTCGCCGATCTCGTCCAGGGCCTGGTCCCAGGTGATGCGCTCCCAGAGACCCTCGCCGCGGTCGCCGACCCGCTTCATGGGGTGGAGGATCCGCTCGGGATCCTCGACCTGATTGAGCGTGGCCGGACCCTTGGCGCAGTTGCGTCCCCGGCTGGCGGGATGGACGGGGTTGCCCTCGAACTTGGCGATCTTCCCGGTGTCCTTGTCCACGTAGGCCAGGAGTCCGCAGTTGGCCTCGCAGTTGAAGCAGGTGGTCGGCACCAGGCGGAACCGGCGCTCGACCCTGCGGGGCCAGGCCTTGGCGTCGAGGGCCCAATGGTCGTCCCAGTTCTCCTCGGGCGGGTAGGCGTTCAGCACGACGGCAACTCCTTCACGACAGCGGCACCGACTGGCCGGCCCGCACGTAGGCGTCCTCGTAGGCGAACAGGCCGACAAGGGCGCAGAGGCCCCCGAGGGCCGACGGCACGGGGCCGAACGCCTCGAGCAGGAGGACGGGCGGGGTCAGCAGCAGCCACACCAGGAAGCGGGGCCGCTGCGCCCCCCGGGTCAGGTCGGCGAGCGCCATGGTGACGTGCCGCGAGTGGCGGCGCCGGACTTCGATGGCCACGAGTCCGATGTTCGCGACGACACCGATCGCCAACATCACCTTCACCGCTCCGGTCTCGGGCACTTCCATGAACAGGTCCATGACGAGGGTCGCAGATCCGCCGGCGACCATCGCCTGCGCAAGGAGGACGGGGAGCAGCAGGCGTTCCTGCCAGAGGTCGCGGCCCTCACACTGGAAGAACAGGAAGGCCGTGTAGCCGGCGGTACCGAGGGCCAGCAGCACCGTGGGGGCCACGAGGAGGAGCAGGACCCCGCCGGCATCCGCCAGGCCGGCGATCCACCAGGCGGCGAGGCACGCGGCGAAGCCGGCCAGAACGTAGGCACCCTTGACCAGCCACGACGTGCGGTTGCCTCGGGTGAGGAGGTAGTGGAAGCGTCGAGGCTGCTTGAGGTCGCCCACCAGTAGGGCGCCGGTGAGGACGAGGAAGGCGCCGGCGACCATCGGTGGCACGACGCCGACGGCGGCCTGTTCGGAGCCGTGGCCGAGCATCACCAGCAGCGATGCGACCAGCATCACACCGGCGGCGATCGCCTTGGTGACCAGGTAGCCGGAAACCATCGAACCCCAGGTGGGCTTGTGCTGGGTGGTGTAGACGGTGCGGGCCATGTCGGCTCCGTCGTCACGCGAGGGCGCTGCGGTGAGAGCCACGGGGGTCGGCGTGGAGTGCGCCGGGGTGGTGTCGGCCCAGATGAGGCCATCGGCGGCGATGGCCGAGGCCAACGGGTCGAGCGTCGAGGGATCTGCGCCCTTGTAGACCACCTTGGGGAGGGTCTTCTGCTCAGGCGTCCGCACCTTGCCCTCGCCGCTGGCGAAGAGGCGGGAGATCTCGGAGTCGGGGTCGTCGAGATCACCGACCCGGATTGCCTGGGTCGGGCAGACGATCACACACGACGGCTCGAGCCCCTCCTCGATCCGGTGGTTGCAGAAGTTGCACTTGTGGGCCGTGGAGGTGGCGGGGTTGATGTAGATGGCGTCGTACGGACAGGCGTTGATGCACGCCTTGCAGCCGATGCAGTTGTCGTCGTCGAAGTCGACCACGCCGTTGTCGGCACGAAACAGCGCCGAGGTCGGGCAGATGGCCATGCACGGCGCGTCGTCGCAGTGGTTGCACCGCATGACCGAGAAGTGCCGGTCAGTGTCGGGGAAGACACCGGTCTCGACGTACTTGACCCAGGTGCGGTTGACGCCGAGCGGCACGTCGTGCTCGCTCTTGCACGCCACGGTGCAGGCATGGCAGCCGATACAGCTGCCCGAGTCGAGCACGAAGCCCAGACGGGTCATGGACTCAGGCGGCCTATCCGGACTCGCGACATCTGGGGTCCGGCTACCTGGAGGCCCTGGGCTGGATGCCGCTGCAGAGGAGATCCAGCAGGTGGTCGAAGGTGTCGTCCGTGTCGTGCGGCTGCGGAAAGCCGTCGCCCGACTCGAGGTGGGCGAAGCCGTGGAAGGCCGCCCGCATTGTCCGTGCGACGTGAACCTGCTCATCGTCGGAGAGTTCGTAGGCGGCCAGGGCCCGACCGAGGACGGCGACAACCTTGTCGACGGCCCCCTCGAGTTCGGCGTCGCCGGCACAGGGATAGCGGTCTGTTGCGGCATAGAGGCCGGGATGGTCGCGGACCATCTCCCGCCATGCGCTTCCGACGGCCCGTACCGCCTCGTCGCCCGCGACACCGACGGCGGCGGCAGCGAGACGGTCAGCAAGGATCTCGCGGCCACGCAGGCCGAGGAGTCGGATCATGGCGTCGAAGCCGTCGACGTGCCGGTAGAGGGCAGGTTGGCGCACGCCCAGTTCGTTGGCAACACGGGTGAGGGTCACTGCATCGAGGCCCTCGCTGTCAGCCAGGGTTGCTGCCGTCGCTACCACCCGGTCCGTGTCGAGGGTGCGTCGGCTCATGCCCTCACCATAGTGTTAGCACCCCTCGCACTCCAGTTAGACCGCATTCTCTCATGGCCCGGATCACCAGACGACGAGCGCCGCGCCGACCGCCACCGCCACCGCTCCGCCCAGGGCCCTCGGACCCAGCGCCTCCCGGGCCAGGAGCACGCCGAGCACGACCGACACCTGCCGCAGACCCGCCACCTGGCCCGCCTGCGCCTGTTTGAAGGCCAACAACACGAGGGCGTAGGCGGTGCCCTGCCCGACGCCGATCAGGGCCCCGGGCCACAACGAGGCCCGGATCCTCTCCACCCCCGGCTGACGCACCGCAAAGACCACCAGGGAACTCAGGATCATGATCACCGAGAGGTATCCGAGTACGCCGGTGAGGTCGACCGACCGGGCGTCGATGAGCGAGTAGCCGACCGTGCCGAGGCCGGTCAGCAGCGCCATGGCGACGGCACGACCTTCCCGGAGCCGGGCTCCCAGGCCCGCCACGAGGAGGATCCCCACCGTCAGGACCACCAGTCCCACCGACGTGGCGATCGACGGTGTCTCACCGAGCAGCCACCATCCGCCCAACCCGATCAGCAGCGGAGCCGTCCCGCGGGCGATCGGATAGGCGACGCTGAGGCTGCCGTCGCGGTAGGCCGACCCGAGGAAGCCGATGTAGACGGCCTGTGCAGCGGCGCTGGCGAACACCCAACCCAACACCTCGACCGGCGGATCAACCACCACCATGGGCAGGAGGACCACCCCGACCCAGAGGTACGAGGTGGCGATCACAACCGCCGGGTCGTCCATCCGGTGGAGGCGGGCATTCCAGCCCGCATGGATCACCGTCGACGCCAGCACCAGCAGGACGGCCTCGAGCGGCACCCGGCCTCCCTCAGCCCCGGCGTGCGTGGGCCAGGAGGCCGGCGATCACCACGACGTCCACGATGTCGGAGGATGAACAACCGCGGGACAGGTCGTGGAGCACACCGTCGAGGCCTTGGAGCAGCGGCCCGTAGGCGCGGGCGCCGCCAAGGCGCTCGGCGATCTTGTAGGCGATGTTGCCGCTGTCGAGGTCCGGGAAGATGAAAACGTTGGCCCGGCCGGCCACCGGCGAATCCGGGGCCTTCAAGGCGGCAACCTCGGGCACCCATGCGGCGTCGAACTGCAACTCGCCGTCCACGACGAGATCCGGCGCCGACTCGCCTAGCCGTCGCGTCGCTTCCTTCACCTTGTCGATGCGGGGGTGCTGCGCGCTCCCCTTCGTGGAGAACGAGAGCATCGCCACGCGGGGCTCCTCGCCGGTGAGTGCCGCATGGGTCTGCGCCGAGGAGGCCGCGATGGCGGTCAACTGCTCGGCATCCGGGTCGGGCACCACACCACAGTCGCCGAACGTGATCGGGCGGCCGTCGGGCAGGACCATCAGAAAGCAACTGCTGACGACCGAGACACCCGGGGCCACGCCCAGGACCTTGAGGCCGGCCCGGAGCACGTCGGCGGATGGACGGGTGGCGCCGGCCACCGCGGCATCGGCCCGTCCGCTCCGCACCAACAGGGTGGCGGCGACGACCGGGTCCGCCGGGTCGAGTCCGGCGGCGATCGCCGGACCGCAGGCCTCATCCCCGGGGTCGACGACCGGCTCGACGATGACCGCGAGACCATCGTCACGCAATCGGGTGGCCGCCTCGTCGGCCCTCGGGTCGCCCAGGTCGGCGAGGACGACCCGTGCCGGGTCGACGCAGGCCCTCTCGTGCCACCCCGCCACGAGGGCGGGCCGCGAGCCGCTCATGAGGATCGGATCCCGCTCAGCCCTTGCCCCGCCAGGGGATGAGCCGCGACTCGAAGAGGCGCATCACCAGGTCCATGAGCGCACCGATCACACCGATGATGACGATGTTCATGAGCACGATGTCCATGCGGAAGAACCGGCTGGCGATGTAGATCGAGGCACCGAGTCCCTTCTCGGCGCCGACCAGCTCGGCGGCAACGAGGGTCCCCCAGCTGACCCCGAGCGCCACGCGGAGGCCGGTGAACACCTCGGGCAGGGCGTTGGGGAGGATCACGTACCGGAGGATCTGCCACTTGTTGGCACCCAGCGAGTAGGCGGCGTGCACCTTGGAGCCGGAAACGCCGAGCACCCCGGCCCGGCTGGCGATGATCATCACCCAGACCGACGCCCAGACCAGCAGGTTGACCTTCGACTCCTCGCCGATACCGAACCACATGATGAACATGGGCAGCAGGGCCAGCGGTGGGACCGGCCGGAACAGTTCGACGATGGGGTCGAAAATGCCGCGCAGAACCCGCGAGAGGCCCATGGCGAAGCCCACGGGGATCCCGATGATCGTCCCGATGAGCATGCCCTTGAGGACCCGACTGAGGCTGGCGGAGGCGTGTTCCCATGCCGAGGCCCGGCGGTAGCCGTCGCGCCACCAGTCCACGAAGGCGTCCCAGGTGGCGAAGGGACTCGGGAAGGTCTTCTCGTCGAGGATCGGCTCGGGACCTCGGGTGAACCACCACCAGAGCAGGAAGAGGCCACCGAGTGAAACCAGCATCCAGCCCTTCGAGGTCGTGACATCGGAGGCGTCGCCGAAGGTGACGGTCTTGCGGCTCTGCATGCCCCGGCGACGACTGAAACGTGATGGCTTCGCGTCCTCGACGGGTGACCCGGCGACAGGGGTGGGAACGTGCTCGCTCATGACATCCCCCCCTCGTGGCCCATGATCTGCTCCTCCATGCCCCAGATCATCGAGAGCAGTTCCTCGCGCTTCTCGATGAACTCTGCCGAGGCCTTGAGCTTCCGGGGGTCGGTGGTGAGGCCGACCTCGGCGAACGGCAACTCGTAGGCCTTCTCGATGCGGCCCGGGCGTGGGGCCATCACGAACAACTTGTCGCCGAGGAACAGGGCCTCTTCGACGCTGTGGGTGACCAGGATGATGGTCTTTCCCGTCTCCTTCCAGAGCTTGAGGATCAGGCCCTGCATCTTCTCCCGGGTCAGGGCGTCGAGCGCGCCCAGCGGTTCGTCCATCAGGATGACCTCGGGCTCGTTGGCCAGGCATCGGGCCAGCGCCACCCGCTGCTGCATGCCACCCGAGAGTTCGTAGATGGCTTTGTCGCCAAAGCCCGTGAGGCCGACCGTGTTGAGCAGGCCATTGACCAGGGCCTTCGTCTCGGACCTCTTCCTCCGGTTCATCCGGGGCCCGAACGCCACGTTCTGGGCGACGTTCTGCCACTCGAAGAGGGCGCCCTGTTGGAAGACCATGCCCCGCTCCTGGCCGGGGCCGGTGATCGGCGTGCCGCCCAGTTCGACCGTCCCGCCGCTGGGGGCGAGGAACCCAGCGACGATGTTGAGCAGCGTCGTCTTGCCACAACCCGATGGTCCCAGCAGCGTCAGCAGGCGGCCGGCCTCGAGGTCGAACGAAACGTCGTGCAGGGCCTGGACCGAACCGCCCTTGGGCAGTTCGTAGACCATGCTCACGTTCTGTACAGACAGGTCCTTCACCGACACTCCCCCTTGTCGCCGTCGCAGATCGTAGGCGTTGGTCGCCTAGGCAATTTCCGACAACCAGGCGCCCGTGCGCTCCAGCACCCGATCGGTTCGGTCCACCAGGTCCTCGACCACCGTGCCGTCAGCGATCAGGGGCGGTGAGATGGTCAGGCCCGTGTAGCCCCGATCGTCGGGTCGGATGGTCATGCGCTGCTCCCGGACGAAGCCGCCCAGGGCGCCACCACGGAGGCCCGCCTCCTGGTCGGGGCTCAGTTCCCGGCCGGCCTCGCGGTCTGCGCAGAGGTCGATGGCATAGAAGAACCCGGTCCCCCGGACCTCCTTCACGCACGGGTGGGCGTCGGCCAGTTTGGCGAGCGACTCGGCCATGCCGGTCTCGTTGGCGAGCACGTGCTCCATCAGGCCCTCGTCGCGCATCGCCGACATGTTGGCGACGGCCACGGCGGTGGCGACCGGATGGCCGCCGAACGTGGAACCGTGCATATAGGTGCCCATGGGCGAGTCGTGGACCGACTCGACCAGCTCGCCGCGTATGACGACGCCGCCGAGGGGCTGATAGGCGGAGGTGACGCCCTTGGCGAAAGTGATCATGTCGGGCACGACGCCCATGCGCTCGCTGGCGAACCAGTGGCCGAAGCGCCCGAACGAGCAGATGACCTCGTCAGCGACAAGGAGGACCCCGTGGCGGTCGCAGATGCGGCGTAGTTCCTGCCAGTAGCCGTCGGGGGGCACGAGGGCGCCGCCGCCGTTCTGGACCGGCTCGGCAATGACCACGGCGACGGTCTCGGGGCCCTCGGCCAGGATCGCCTCCTCGACGGCCCGGACACAGGACAGATCGGCGACCGGCGTGCCGGCGGGCGAGGTGCACTGGCGGGTGTTGGGCACGTGTCGGGCGCCGTCCCAGAGCATGGGGAGGAACGGGTCGCGGAACTTCGGGATGCCGGTCACAGCGAGGGCTCCGAGGGTGGTGCCGTGGTAGGCCCAGTTGCGGGCGATGACCTTGTAGCGGCCCTCGTCGCCCTGGGAGAGGTGGTAGTTGCGGGCGAACTTGAGCGCCGACTCGACGGCTTCGGAGCCCGAACTGACGAAGAACACCTCGGAGAGGTCGCCGGGGGCGAAGTCGGCGATCATCGACGCCGCCTCGATTGACGGCGGGTGGGCATTGCCCCAGTTGGTGGCATAGGCGAGGCGGCCCATCTGCTCGGCGGCAACCTCCGCCAGGTCGGTCCGCCCGTGGCCGATGTTGACGCAGAACAGTCCGGCGAGGCCGTCCAACCACTCGTTTCCCTCGGTGTCGAAGAGGTAGCAGCCCTCGGCCCGCTCGAAGATGGGGAGGGAGTCACTGCGCCAAGCGGCGCCGGGGGTGAAGTGGGGAATGAGGTGGCGCTGGGCCTGTGCGCGCTGTTCGCTCATCGCCCTACCTGCTCTCGTGGATCGATCGAGGACGGCGTCGTACACTCCGGCAACCGATCGGCGGCCCCGACCCCCGGACGGGCCGTATGGCCCCGATCGCCCTCGTTAGAGTCCGTAACTTATATGTAATCCCATCTAACATCAATGCTCGCCGGCAGCAGAAGGGCAACGTGGCATCACAACTTCCTGATCGGGCCCAGGTCGTCATCATCGGTGGTGGCGTCGTCGGCGCCAGCATCGCCTACCACCTCGCCGAACTCGGCTGGACCGACGTCGTCGTGCTCGAGCGCCACACGCTCACCAGCGGCACCACCTGGCACGCCGCCGGCCTGGTGGGCTGCCTGCGGGCCACCCACAACATGACCCGGCTGGCCGCCTACTCCGCCGACCTCTACGACCGGCTGGAACGCGAGATGGGCCACCCGACCGGCTTCAAGAAGGTCGGATCCGTAAGCGTCGCCGGCAGCGCCGAGCGACTCGAGGAGCTCGTGCGGGGCGCGGGCATGGCCAGGTGCTTCGACGTCGACGTCGAAGTCATCGACACCGACGAACTGGTCGATCGCTGGCCACTACTGAACCCCGAGGGCGTCCACGGCGGGGTCTGGCTCCCCGGTGACGGACAGACCTCCCCCATCGACACCACCATGGCCATGGCTGCAGTCGCGAGGGAGAAGGGCGCCCGGATCATCGAGGGCGTCTCGGTCGATCGCATCCGGACCCTCAACGGCCGGGCCGTCGGCGTCGACACCGACCGGGGCCCGGTCGATGCAGAGCACGTCGTCGTGGCGGCCGGCATGTGGTCACACAAGTTGGGCCGGGACATCGGCGTCAACATCCCGCTAGCCGCCTGCGAGCACTTCTACCTGGTCACCGACGGCATCCCGGACCTGCCGTCGGACCTGCCGGTGCTGCGCGACACAGACAACTGCACCTACGTGAAGGAGGAGGCCGGGCGCCTGCTCGTCGGCTTCTTCGAACCGGTCGCCAAGCCCTTCGGCACAGACGGCATCCCGATCGACCGACCCAACATGCAGTTCCCGTTCGACTGGGACCACATAGCGCCGGTCTACGAGCGCATCTGCGAACGCATCCCGCTGCTGGCCGAGGTGCCGCTGCGCCTCGAGTTCAACGGCCCCGAGTCGTTCACCCCCGACGACCGCTACCTGCTCGGCGAGACCCCCGAGGTGCGCAACCTGTTCGTGGCGACGGGCTTCAACTCGATCGGCCTCCAGTCGGCCGGTGGCGTCGGCAAGGTGCTCGCCGAGTGGATCGTCGGCGGACGGCCGCCGATGGACCTCTGGGACGTCGACATCCGCCGCATGCAGGGGTTTCAGACCAACCGCCGCTACCTGCGCGACCGGTCCGTCGAGGGGCTGGGCCTGCTCTACGCCATGCACTGGCCGTTCCGCCAGGTCGAGACGGCCCGGGGCGTCCGCCGTTCCGCCGTCCACGACCGGCTGGCCGGCCTTGGCGCCTGCCACGGTGAGAACGGCGGTTGGGAGCGCCCGAACTGGTTCGCCCCTGAAGGGGTCGAACCCGTCTACGAGTACACCTACGGGCGTCAGAACTGGTTCGGGCACTCGGCGGCCGAGCACCGGGCCTGCCGGGAGGGCGCCGCCCTGTTCGACCAGTCCTCGCTCGTCAAACTGCTGGTCCAGGGCCCGGATGCCGCAGAGGTGCTCAACCGGATCTCCTCCGCCGACGTCGACGCCGAGCCCGGCACGTCCGTGTACACGACCTGGCTGAACGAGCGCGGCGGGATCGAGGCGGACCTCACCGTCAACCGGCTCGACGAGGAGCGCTTCCTCGTCGTCACCGCCTACACCACCCAGGTCAAGGACGCCGACTGGATCGCCCGGCACACGCCCGACGGCGCCCGGATCACGGTTACCGATGTGACCTCGGGCTGGGCAACGCTCGGCGTCTTCGGCCCGCTTGCCCGTGAGATCGTGGCGCCACTCACCGACGCCGACCTCGGCAACGAGGCCTTCCCGTTCGGCACCCTCCAGGAGATCGACCTGGCCTACGCCCGTGCGATCGCCGTGCGCCGCACCTACATGGGCGAACTGGGCTGGGAACTGTACGTGCCGACCGAGTTCGCCGTCGGGGTGTTCGACGCCCTCTGGGCCTCCGGCGCTCCCGACGGCCTCACCCTCGCCGGCTACCACGCCATGAACTCACTGCGGATGGAGAAGGCCTACCGCCACTGGGGTGACGACATCGCCGACGAGGACACCCCGCTCGAGGCCGGGCTCTCCTGGGGGGTCTCGTGGGACAAGCCCGGCGGCTTCATCGGCCGCGAGGCACTGGTCGCACAGCGCGAGGCCGGCCTCACCCGTCGCCTCGTGCAGTTCCGCCTCGACGACCCGGTGCCACTCCTGTACCACGACGAGCCGGTCTTCCGGGACGGTGGGCTGGTCGGCCGGATCACGTCGGGCATGTACGGGCACACGGTCGGCGGCGCACTCGGAATGGCCTACCTCAGTAGTGAGCCCGATACCCCGCGGCCGCAGGTGATCGAGGGGAGCTTCGAGATCGAGGTGAACGGCGAACGGATTCCGGCGACGGCCTCCTACCGGCCGTTCTACGACCCCGACAGCGAACGCGTCCGGCTCTGACGCCGGCAACAATGCGCCCCGGTTGACCGGCCGTCGACCCAAGGGCGCCGTGTCCCGACCACCGGTCCAGCGTCCACCATTTCGAGCATCGGTACAGTGGCCCGATGGCCACCGATTCCGATCTCCCGGTCGTCACGGTCGCAGAACTCGGGGCCCTCGTCGAGGAAGGCCTCCGGACGCTCTTCCCGGACGACCTGTGGGTCGAAGGCCAGATCTCGAACCTGCACCTCGCACGATCGGGGCACACCTACTTCGACCTGACCGAGCCGAACGACCAGCCGGGGGAGGCGCCCACCGCGCTGTTCAGCGTGACCCTGTGGAAGGGCAACCGACCCGGCGTGGAGCGGACCCTCGCCGAGGCGGGTGGGCTCGCCCTCGAAGACGACCTCGTGGTCCGACTGCGGGCCGACCTGCGCTTCTATGCGCCACGCGGCCGTCTCCAACTCAACATGACGGGAATCGACCCGGCGTTCACGCTGGGGCGCCTGGCGGCCGAACGCGACCGACTCCTGCGCACCCTGGCCGACGAGGGACTGCTCGAACGCAATGCCGGGCTGATGGTTCCCGTCCCTCCCCTACGGGTCGGGCTGGTGACAAGCGTGGGGTCGGCAGCACATGCCGACTTCTGCACCGAGTTGGAACGCAGCGGCGTCGGATTCACGATCCTCGAACGGGATGCGCGCGTCCAGGGCGGGGGGTCGGCCCTCGACGTGGCCGAAGGGCTGCGGGTCGTTGCCACGCACCGGCCCGACGTCATCGCCCTCGTGCGGGGCGGCGGTTCAGCGGCCGATCTGGCGACGTTCGACGCCGAGGTGGTGGCCCGCACGATCGCGGCACTCGACATTCCCGTGTTCACGGGAATCGGCCACGAGATCGACCGGTCCGTCGCCGACGAGGTCGCCCACACCGCCTTCAAGACCCCGACCGCCTGTGCCGCCGCGATCGTCGCCTCGGCCCGGGAGGTGCTCGACGACCTGCTGGCGCTGCGGACCGCGGTCGTCGTACAGGCCCGGCGGGCACTGGCGTCGGACGCCGACCGGCAGGACGACCTGGCCGTGCGGCTCCGACGCTCGGCCGAGGCCGTCCTCTCACGGCAGGGCGAACGCCTCGACTCGGCAGCGGGGCGCCTGGTGCGTTCGACGACCGTGGTCCTCGGCCGCCACGGCGACCAACTCACCGCACTCACGGCACGGCTGAGGGCACTCGACCCGGCGGCGATCCTCGCCCGCGGCTGGTCGATCACGAGGAGGGCCGGCGGCGACCTGGTGCGATCCACCACCGACGTGCGCGGCGGTGACGCACTCGAGACCCGCTTCGCCGACGGTACGGTCAGGAGCACCGTCGACTGAACGGAGGACGAACCATGGACAACGACCAGACCGGTTACGCAGAGGCGCTTCAGGAACTCCAGGCGATCCTCACCGAACTCGAGGGCGAGGCCGTCGACGTCGACGTACTGGCAGTCCGTGTGGCACGTGCCGACGAACTCCTCACCCTCTGCCGGGAGCGCCTCGAGGCTGCCAGTGTCCAGGTCGAGAAGGTCGTGGCGGCCGCCGACGACGCCTGACCCGCCCCGACGCCACCCCCAACGCCAGACTGCGACCGTGCGGATCCGCAAGCTCTCCACGACGAACGCCTTCGTCGCCGTCGACCTCGACGGGGCCACCGGCCGGGGGGTCGTGCGCATGGCGCCGAAGGTCCTCCAGGGCGGGGCCAAGAACCTGGCCCGCTCGATGACCTACTCCCTGGCCTGCCTCGGCCGGCAGGAGACGGGCGTCTCCGCAGGCATCAGCGCCACCCCCGAAGAATCCGATGCCGCACTCGCCGCCTTCGTCCAGGAGGTCGCCGGCTGGGACGAGGGCTACCGGTTCGAGGCCGGCAAGGGGGTGGGCACCGCAGCCCTCGGCCCACTGGCCGTGGAGGTCGGTGATCCGCTCCCGGGTGCCGTCGCCGCAGCCATCGCCGCGTGCCCCGGTGCGTCAACGGCGGTCACCGACGTCGACGATCGTTCACCACTTGCCGGGCTGCTCGCCGGTCACGGCGTAAGAATACTCGACGTTGAGGATCCGCTGACGGCTGCTGCCGACCTGCTGTTCGTCGGTGCCGGTGTGGGCGCCGTCGACCATGACAGCGCCGACGGGCTGGGGGCACAGGTCGTGGTCCCGACGGTGCGCCTGGCGGTGACGACACGGGCCCTCGCCATGTGTTCCCGTCGGGGGATCGTGGTGCTCCCCGACTTCGTCGTACTGGCGGTGCCGCTGGCCGCGAACGACGAGGCCACGGCAGTCCTGGCCGAGGTGCTCGACCACGCCGACGGGCCCGTGTTGGGCGCCTGCGAGCGGTCCGAGGCATTCCTCGGTTCCTGGCAGGACGAACTCCCCTTCGGCCGCCCGATCTGACGCAGCAGGCGTCCCCCTACGCTGGGGGCTTCCGGGGCTGTAGCTCAGTTGGCTAGAGCACCTGCTTTGCAAGCAGGGGGTCGTGGGTTCGAGTCCCATCAGCTCCACCATGGTGACCAGCGGAAATGCTTCGCAGGCCCCACTTGTCAACCCTGGTACCGCACCCCACCGAATTCGTCGGACAGGCCGCCGACGGATCACACTGTCGTGATTCCACCTCCGGGGAGGCAGACCATGCTCAGTTCGTTCGACGACTACTTCGTCCATCAGACGTCGCGACCCGTGGCGGTCCCGGCCACAACCGATCGCAACGCCTACGACCGGTTCTGGTTCAACGGCTACACCGACGACGGCAGCCTCTACCTCGGCATCGGCTCCGCCCGGTATCCGAACCTGGGCATCCAGGACTGCGGCCTCACGGTCGTCCACGACGGCGTCCAGTACGCCTTCCACGCCTCGCGCCGCATGCCCGACGACCCGTCCGACATGACGATCGGCCCGTTCCGGATCGAAATCCTCGAGCCCATGATGCGCCTACGGGTGGTCCTCGACGACAACGAGACCGGGATCGGCGCCGACCTGACCTGGACCCCGCGCACGGCGTCTTTCGCCGAGGACTTCCAACTGCTCGGTCGGGGACAGATCAACAGCCACATGGAGGCGACCCGGTTCAACCAGTTCGGCCACTGGACCGGCGAGATCCGCCTGCCCGACACCACCATCGCCGTCGAACCCGGCCGGGTGTGGGGGACCAAGGACCGGTCGTGGGGCATCCGCCCGGTTGGCGACCCGGCCCCTCCCGGCGCCCCCCGACAGCACAAGGGGCTCAAGTTCTTCTGGGCGCCACTGCACTGGGACGACCACATCACCCACATGGGCGTCTTCGAGGACGCCGACGGCCACCAGATGCACTGGGACGGGTTCATCCTCCCCGCCTACGACGACCCCGATGACATCCCCGGCATCGAGGACCCGGGCATCGAGCGCCTCCTGCGGGTGCAGCACGACCTGACCTTCCTACCGGGCACCCGCCGAATCTCCGGCGCCCGGCTGACCCTCGACCGGGTGGGCCGCGACCCGCTGGTCATCGACCTCGAGCCCCTGGTCACCGCCCGCATGAAGGGCATGGGCTACAGCCACCCCACCTGGGGCCACGGCCACTGGAAGGGCGAACTGGCCATGGAGGGCGAATCGTGGCGACTCGACGAGGTCGACGAGATGTCACCTGAGAACCTCCACGTGCAGTCCGTGGTCCGGGCCACTTCCGGCGACCGGACCGGCATCGGCGTCCTGGAGCAGATCGTGGTCGGCCCCTACCCGCGGTACGGCTTCACCGAGTTCCTCGACCCGGCGAAGTAGGCCTTCGGACGGGTCGGCCGGACCCGCGCACCTCGTCGACCGCTGACCGCCCTCACGGACCGCTCCCCTCGTCGAGTAGGAGGCGGAGGCAGTCGGAGACACCGCCGGCGAGGTACGTGTCGGTGCCTGGTGGCATCACGCCCCGTTCCTCGAGCCGGTTGATGACCCGCACCACGATGGCGCAGTAGCGGGCTGCGGCGAACGCCTCGTGCCACCATGTGGCCCCGACCGGCCGGCCCAGCGCCTCCTCGTAGGCGGACACGAGTTCACCGCGTGAGGGTTCGCCGTCGAGCCGCGGGTTGCCACAGGACTCGTGGATCCAGCGGTCGAACATCAGGAACCAGCCCAGGTCGAACTCGGCCGGGGCGATCGTGGCGCCCTCGAAGTCGGTGAGGCACGTCGGCGTGGCCCCGTCCCAGAAGACGTTCCCCAGTCGGCAGTCGCCCCAGCAGAGCGTGGGCCCGACGCCATCCGGAACTTCGACGGCGAGGCGCCGCCAGGCCTCCTCCAATGCCGGATGTGCACGCCCCCGCAGTTCCTGCACGGCGAAGTCCCGCCACAGGTCGAGTTGGCGTCGATGGTCGGGTTCGACGCCTTCGGGGACGAGGAAGCCAAGACCCGCCGCGCGCCAGTCGATCCGGTTGACGGCGGCGACCGTCCGGACTCCGGTGAGGTTCATGTCGCGTCGGCGCTGCGGTGGGGACTCCACGTAGAACCCCTCGGCCGTGTACGCCGGGGTCTCCCGGGGTATGTCGCCGTCGACGAACCCCGTCACGAAGAAGGGGACGCCGAGGACTGCGGGATCGGCCTCGTAGCCCACTGCCGGGGCCACCGGCAGCGAACTGTGGCTCCGGACCGCCTCCATCACCCGCCACTGAAGCTCGACCTCGACGTCGACATGCGGCGCCTGGGTCGGA
>Ga0257112_10000116_pt1 | contig 33710 bp, 28 predicted proteins | sample LP_taG_5_FD_191565 | JGI IMG/M metagenome (GOLD analysis project Ga0257112, IMG submission 191565) | Marine microbial communities from Northeast Subartic Pacific Ocean, Canada - LP_J_2015_P26_1000m | ecosystem: Environmental > Aquatic > Marine > Oceanic | place: Canada: Northeast Subartic...
GCGGCGATAGAATTGGGCCTGCCGGTAGACGTACTACTTCCATAGCTTTGAGTACTTCCTCCGAGGTGCGTTCTGCACACCATTCGGCGAGTCGTTTCGAAATAATTTCTCCGTTATCACCTCGGGTGATATCGTCTTTGAAGCGAGGATCATCCAACCAGTAGTCTTCTCCCATCAGGTCAGCCCAGCGTTTGAAAAGTGGGCCCCCGACAGATTGAACGAGCACCCACCCATCTTTTGTCTTAAAAGTATCCGCCGGTGCTGAAGTTTGTGCGCGGTTCATGGTTGCCACACGGTTAGGTTTGATTGCGGCTTGTTCAATTATAGTCCCATTCATCATAGTTAGGGCTGTGTTGAATAGTGACCCTTCCACTATTTGACCTTTGCCTGTTTTCTGACGCTCATAAAGTGCGGCCATTGTGCCGAAAGCCGCTAGGCTTGCTGTTCCGAAATCTATAAAAGGCGCATAAGCTTTGACTGGTTGTTCGGGCGTGCCAGACATATACATGTTGCCGGACATTGCCTGACCGAGCCCGTCAAATCCAACTCGATTGGAATAGGGTCCACCTCGCCCGAAGGCAGAAATCATTGTGAGAATAATATCGGGTTTGGTAGAACACAGACTTTCATAGTCTAGAGCCATTGCTTTGAGTGTTTCAGGGGGAAGATTGGCCACAACAACATCGGCGGTAGCCACTAGCTTTTTCACGATTTCCCTACCTTGGGGTTTCATGGGATTCAGGGTCATTCCTCGCTTATTGCGAGCAAGTTGCATGAACATCGCGCCATCGCCGTTTTCTGTAATCGGGGAAAGAAAACGATCTTCGCTTCCATCAACTTTTTCGATGCGAATGACTTCGGCGCCCATGTCGCCCAGTAGCGTCCCACAGAACGGACCAGCAATATAACGGCCAAAATCCAGGACCCTTATTCCTTCTAGTACTTTTGACATTTAATTTTCCCAGGATCTAAGTAGGTCTCTATTGAAAGTGAAGATATTAGCATAAGTAACTAATATGTAGAGAAATTTGACCATTAAAAGAGTTTTTTGTGTCTCTTCAAAGTCCAGTCTGTTTACGGGACCAAAAACCGGTTTAAACCTAAGCAGTGTTTGTCTAATATCACCCGAGAGCAGCAATTTGCCACGCCATTTAACACGAGCTTTCTCATACGTTCTAATCTGGATTACAATTGAGGGCTCTATTCAGTTTCTAATGTCTACTAAAAGAGTAATACGATGAATAAACACCTCATTCTGCTTTCTTTGTCCTTGTTCTGTGTTTCATTGGGTTTCGTAGAGGTCTCGTTAGCGGCCGAGCATCCAGGTTACGTCGATGCGCCAGAAAGGCGTACCACCGGTGTCGGCAAGTTTTACATGGGAAGGGAAATTTCTTTTGTCATGGGACACCAAGCGGCAGCATGGTTAAATCGGCCTGAACGCATTCAGGAGGAGATGCCCGATGAGGTAGTGGCGAATATGGGATTAAATCCGGACGATATCGTAGCGGATATCGGCGCTGGTTCTGGATACTTCTCTTTCCGCATTGCTAAGCTGGTTCCGGATGGAAAGGTGTTAGCGGTTGATATACAACCAGAGATGTTACAGTTAATCGAAAGACAAAAAGTTCAAGATGGTGTTAGTAATATCGAAGGAGTTCTCGGTAAAATTGATAATCCCAATTTGCCTCCTAATTCGATCGATGCAGCTATCATGGTAGATGCCTATCACGAGTTTTCGCATCCTTTTGAAATGATAGACGGTATCTACAATGCATTGAGGCCTGGAGGAAGAATTTTTCTTTTAGAATATCGTGGTGAAGATGCCTCAGTACCTATCCGTCCATTACACAAAATGACTGAGGAGCAAGTAGTCAGGGAAATGAATGTATTCGGCCTAGACTGGACCGAGACTCTCGATTTCCTTCCTTGGCAACACATGATGGTTTTTACAAAATAATAAACAGGAAAAGAATAAGTTAAATATTAATTTGGATTTTCACTAAAAGGTATAACTTGCATTTAGGGCATACTGAATACCATAACTCGAACAGTAGTCTTCAATTTCTTCGACAATTCCATTTACTGTCGCCCCTAGGAATCGTGTACGCTCGCGGCATCGCTGTGGATCGTTAGCATTCATCACGTTCAATCGAAAAGTTACGCCATTAGAGGCTTTCTTTTCAACAAACATTGAAAGGCCGTAGTCACGAATCTCTCGCTCTATATCGTTGATATCGATTTGCATCCGTGCGTCACTATCGTTATCGGAGTTGAAATAGTTGAGACCATAACTAAGATCCCAACGGGTAATATCATGACGAAAACTACTCCTGCCAAACCATCGCGAGTTAAATCGTAAGCGCCGCTCGGTGCCAAGGAATGGGTCCGTTACCTCGGAATCTTGTAAACTCAAGTTTACATTCAAAAGAGCTGTGGGTAGGCCAATAAACCCGAGTCGGGTACTTGCATCAAGTCTCAGGCCATAGCGATAGGCATCACCGATATTACCTCGAGCAGAACGCAGGTCATCGGAACTGGTTGAAACGTTCACAAGGTCAATTACATCTTCTATGTCGCGGTAATAGAGCTCCGAATTGAATACGCCCAGGTTGTTAGGAAGGCGATATTCCAAATTCAGTGAGTATTCCCAGGACTGTTCTTGCACTATTTCCGGATTACCTGCCTGGGTATTCTGATCGTCATCTTGGCTATCAGAGGACGCACTAAAGTCTCTGAAGCTTAATTGGGAGACCCTTTTCTCAATTTTTGCTCTTAATTGGGTCGATTGGGTAATGTCATAACGATAATCTATTTTGGGGCGGAAAAAATCGAAATCTCGTTTGTTGAAAATATCCCCGGCTTGCTTGATATTAGAAGTTTCGTAGGTAAGTGAACTTTCAACAGAAACTTTGTCACTAACACGCCAGTTATGAACCAAGAAATTTTCGTACCGCATTTCTTTTACGATGGAATCGGAATTATCGATAGAAATAGGGGGCAGGTTGCCGTGATTCAATGAGGGTGAGCCAAAACCGGCCATACCAAGGCGCAGATCACTGTCTCTGATGGTTTCTGCGCGTTCGACACCCATTTCCAAGCCGTGACTGGTTAGTGGGTCCCAGGTGTAGGAGGTACGAAAGATACGTTCTTGATCGCGCCCTTCAGAATACAGGAAAAGATCTTTCTCGTCGCGATCAGCCAAGACATTGAAACGCTCTCGGGTAGAATCATATTGGCCACTGTTCACAATAAACAAGAAGCGGTATTTACTGCCATTGTTGAACTCATATTCGTAGTCGCCTCCGGCTTCCCAGTTATCCCGGCAACGATCTATTAATTCACGCTCTTGGCGCGTGGTAAAGGAATTGGCGACGTAATCATTAATAAAACGGTCTTTTTTCTCTGGAGAGCAGTCTCCCCCAAGCAACCCGTTAAACTGAATGAAGCTCTTCTCGAACTGGTAGCCGAGGTTGAAACTTGTTTGATAGTCAGTGCGTTCCCGGGAAGACTCATCGTACCGCGTCTCTAATAGATTTCCTGCAGCGTCACGGCTAAATTCCTGGCCCGTTTGATTCTGATACTGGGGTTCCGCTTCGATATGGAAGAGATAATTCAACCCACCGTCCTGGCCTGCCCAGGAAAACTTGGCACCAGGTTCGAGAGTGCCATCTTGGTAGCGTTCCATGATAGCCTCGACAGTGATGCTTGAGCGCGATTCGCTGTCAAGCAGCACGACATTGACCACCTGGCCTCCGCTGCGGACATCCATTTCTTCGGATGTGCTACGAATGATTTGGATATATTCCACCTGATTGGCGGAAATGCTGCCAAGTTGACTCCGTCCTTCGTTGTTTTTCCCTGTCTGACGCTGGCCATTAATTAGGATTTCATTTTCACCAGGCCCGAGGCCTCTGCGATTATTACTACCCCCGCGGTAGTCCATGGCAATGTTGACACCAGGAATAAGATTGATCATGTCATTAACATTGACTGGAGAAAATTCTGCAAAAAATGAAGCATCGTAGATGACAGAGGAGTCATCATCAGGCACAACGACACCATGCTGTGCTAGAACCTTGAAGGTGGCGGTAATCCCAACAGTGAGGATGATAATTCTCAGGAAGTTTCGCTGGAAACTGCGCGTCATTCAATGCTCCGATTCGATCAATATCGCGGTATTCGAAAACGCCCACCAGCCGTATTTGAATTACCGGCTATTCAGGCACGACCAAATAACGTCTTGGATCCTGCAAAAGATGCGGCATTATACTGATGCGGCAGGCTTAAAACTGTAACAAATTGTGTAAATAAGATGGCAACGATGCCATATTCAGCAGGTTTGCGGCAATATTTACTGCTACCAAGAACTATAAAATGTCGACTAGGCTAAACTAATCTTTAGCAAAGCTCGGTCTATAACCTAACGGGTTCGTTCAATTGTAATGTGTCGGACCTAATCACACTTAGAAAAAATAAATTCTGGTGCCGACATATTTCAGTTCAGTTGGGTTTTCAAATGAACATTTTGCTCTCTTGAGCTTAAACAAGGATAATAGTGATTAGTGTAACTGACTGGTTCTACAAGGATTTATGGTCAATCAATGCCCCCTTTTTTATCTTCAGCATTTAATACTAATTTAGAGGCTATCTCATGCAGCGCGAATCCATGGAAGTTGATGTTGTAATAGTCGGTGCTGGGCCGGCGGGCTTATCAACGGCCTGCAGACTTTTGCAGATGGCCAATTCTGCAGAAAAAAATCTCAGTGTGTGCGTTTTAGAAAAAGGGTCGGAAATAGGGGCCCATATTCTATCGGGTGCTGTTTTTGAGCCAGCCGCTTTGGCAGAGCTGTTTCCCGATTGGCAAGAGAGAGGAGCGCCTTTAAACACGAAAGTTACCAGAGACGATGTTTATTACCTGCCCAACGCGGTCTCGTCTTTCAAATTCCCCGGATTTCTTGTGCCTCGACCCATGCACAATAATGGCAATTACATTATTTCATTGGGGAACTTGTGTCGCTGGTTAGCAGAACAAGCTGTGGAACTGGGAGCAGAAGTATTTCCGGGATTCGCAGCAGCAGAAGTCCTTTATAACGAGGATGGCAGCGTCAAAGGAATAGCTACCGGTAACATGGGTATCAATGCAAAGGGAGAGGAAAAGCCGTCTTTCGAACCCGGTTTCGAGTTCCATGCTAAATACACGATCCTGGCTGAAGGTTGCCGCGGTCACCTTGGCAAGGAAGTCATCAGTAAGTTCGAACTGGATAAGAAGAGTGACCCACAGCATTACGGTATTGGCTTGAAGGAAGTGTGGGAGATACCTGAAGAACGACATCAGCCAGGGCTCGTGATTCACACAGCTGGTTATCCAATGACTGGATCTAGTTATGCAGCAACCAGTGGTGGGTTTCTTTACCATGTTGAAAACAACCAGGTATCGCTGGGGCTGATTGTTGATCTTTCGTACAAGAATCCACATCTCAGTCCATACGACGAATTCCAGCGATTGAAACACCATCCGGTAATTAAGCAATATATAGAAGGTGGAAAACGTCTTGGTTACGGTGCTAAAGCGATTATAAAGGGTGGGCTAAATTCACTTCCGAAGATGACATTCCCGGGAGGGTTATTGATTGGTTGTAATGCTGGAACTTTGAATGCGGCTAAGATTAAAGGCAGTCATACGGCGATGAAGTCCGGTATTTTAGCAGCTGAAACTCTTTTTGAAGCGCTGAATAATGAATCATCCGAACAGGAGCTAACTGGATTTTCGGAGCATTTTAACCGCTCGGATCTTTGGAGGGAGCTGCATAAGACGCGTAACTTCAGTGCAAGTTTCCACAAGTTTGGATTCTGGTTAGGTAGTGCGTTGGCGTTTATTGAGCAAAATATTTTCTTCGGGAAATTTCCATTCTCTTTCCGCGACAAATCTAAAGATCATTGTCAGCTGAATCCAGCGGCGGAAAGCCTAAAGATCAACTACCCAAAACCCGATGGCAAGATCAGTTTTGACGTTTTATCTTCGGTTTTTCTTTCCAATACAAACCATACTGAGGATCAACCTTGCCATCTCCAGCTGAAGGACCCCAGTATTCCGATCGGTGTAAATTTGCCAATGTATGAGGAACCGGCACAACGCTACTGTCCAGCGGGCGTTTACGAGGTGGTAGATGAAGTAAATGGAGACAAACGGTTTCAGATCAACTCACAAAATTGTATTCACTGCAAGACTTGCGACATCAAAGATCCAAGCCAGAATATACACTGGGTAGTTCCAGAAGGAGGTGGGGGGCCAAACTATCCCGCCATGTAGCTGGCTGCAAAATTAGTTGCTGCGACGTAAAGAGAATTTCGCCATTGATATCAGTGCCTCGCGAAAAGCTGATTTCTCGATGGATTTGAGACTGTCCATCGCGGCAGCGGCTTGTTGGCGTGCCAATTTGCGGGTGTAATCTAGGGCACCGCTTTCTCTAACTATCTGAATGACTTCATGTAAGACTTTTTCAGAAACATTTTTTTGCTGTAAGACCTCCTTTATTTTCCGGGATTGATCGTTATCCCCTTTTTCCATAGCATAGATTAATGGCAGTGTAGGTTTCCCTTCTGCCAGATCGTCACCTATGTTCTTACCCATAGTTTGAGTGTCGCCGTCATAATCCAATACATCGTCGATCAGCTGAAATGCGATACCAATGTGCATACCGTAATGTTGCAGCGATTTTTCGGTGGTTATATCAGCTTGACCAAGTATGGCTCCACACTGGGCGGCTGCCTGGAATAATATTGCGGTTTTATTCTTGATCACTTGCAAGTAATTTTGCTCTGATGAGTTCGGATTGTTCTTGGCGATGAGTTGTAATACTTCGCCTTCAGCGATCTTATTTGTAGTATTTGCAATGATTTCCATGACGCGCAAATCTCCGATATCGACAAGGATTTGGAATGCACGTGAATAGATGAAATCGCCAACCAACACGCTAGAAGCGTTATCCCATTGGGAGTTCACTGTTGGTCGGCCTCTGCGCAATAAAGACATGTCGACTACATCGTCATGCAGGAGCGTCGCTGTATGAATAAATTCGATTACGGCGGCCATAGGTATATGCTTACCGTTTTCTATATTGCAGCAGTGTGCTGCTAGAAGAACCAGAATAGGACGTAGCCGTTTCCCGCCTGCTTCTACGATATAATGGCCTATATTTTCTACGAGTAGTACGTCTGAATGGAGTTGTTCAACTATATAATCGTTGACTGCAAGAAAATCGGATTCAACGACTGAGCGAATTTTTTTGTACATCTGGGGCTGATGACTACTTGTAAAAGGATTTCTCTAATTGTTGAGCCTTGGCTCATTTGAGTCTGCATGCTAGGGAGCCGTCAAGTCGGTGTCAAGCAGACTGAAACCTGCAGTTATGCTGGGCTTTCACTCATTTGGATAGTATTACGCACTGACCTCTAGGCTACGATTCGAAGCACCCACTTTCGCTTGCTTAGGCCCAAGTGTTCCCGTAAAATGCCGGCCCCTATAGGGATGGGCTGAATTGCCCATTTTAAAAGGCTTTGGAGACGATTGTGTACGCAGTTATTGAGAGTGGTGGTAAACAGCATCGGGTGGAAAAAGGTGAAATCCTGCAGCTGGAAAAACTTGATGCTGCTACCGGCGACAAGGTGAAGTTTGACAAGGTCCTGTTGGTTGGTGAGGGAGAATCTGTCAAGATTGGTAAACCTTATGTTCAAGGTGGCCAGGTAACCGCAGAAGTTCTTAGAGAGGGTCGCGGTGATAAGATCAAGATCATCAAATTTAATCGTCGTAAACATTACAAGAGGCAGCAAGGCCACCGCCAATGGTACACAGAAGTAAAGATTACTGGCATCAAGGCTGGTGGTGGCGAGCAAAAAGATGGTGTGGCCAAGGCCGAGGCTAGCGCCAAGGCTAAGCCCAAGCCCAAGGTTAAGGCTGATTCCAAGGATAAAGCCAAGCCCAAGGTTAAGGCTGATTCCAAGGATAAAGCCAAGCCCAAGGTTAAGGCTGATTCCAAGGATAAAGCCAAGCCCAAGGATAAACCCAAACCCGAAGAATAAACCAGGAGCAAGTCATGGCGCATAAGAAAGCTGGCGGTAGTACTAATAACGGTCGCGACTCCGTATCGAAGCGCCTTGGTGTTAAATTGTTTGGGGGTCAAGAAATTAAAGCAGGCAACATAATTGTCCGTCAGCGTGGCACACGCTTTCATGCGGGTGATAACGTGGGATGCGGTAAGGATCACACGCTTTTTGCTAAAACAGATGGTGTCGTGAAATTTGCTGTTAAGGGCCCACATAACAGAAAATTTGTTAGTGTCGAATCGGCTTAAACAACTCATCAATTGTGCTAAAAAGCCTCGTCATTCGACGGGGCTTTTTTGTTTAGAAATCAGAGCTAATCACAATGAAATTTGTCGATGAAGCAGAAATAACAGTTGAGGCAGGTAACGGTGGAGATGGTTGCCTGAGCTTTCGGCGCGAAAAATACATTGAAAAAGGCGGGCCTGATGGGGGTGACGGTGGCGATGGTGGCAGTGTGTTCTTGCTAGCTGATGAATCGTTGAATACGCTCGTGGATTTTAGGTTTCAACCCCGCTACCGTGCCGAGTCTGGTCGAAGTGGTCAAGGAAGAAAATGCACAGGCAAAAGTGGTGAAGATTTGTTTATCAAGGTTCCTGTCGGTACAAGTGTGATCGATATGAATACAGAGGAATTGCTTGCCGATCTCAATAACCTGAATAAGCAAGTCTTGATTGCTCGCGGGGGTAAGCACGGTATGGGTAATATCCGCTTTAAGTCCAGCACCAATCAGGCGCCACGTAAAATCACTAAGGGGACAAAAGGAGAAAAGAGGACAATACAACTTCAGTTAAGATTGGTAGCAGATGTTGGATTACTGGGTTTGCCGAATGCAGGTAAATCCACGTTGATCAGATCTGTATCGGCAGCAAAACCGAAAGTAGCCGATTATGCCTTTACAACTCTTGTGCCAAATCTTGGCGTTGTAAGTGTCGGCCTGGAACACAGTTTTACTATGGCTGATGTTCCTGGCCTAATAGAGGGCGCTTCAGACGGAGCTGGACTCGGATTTCGGTTTCTGAAACACCTATCCCGTACCCATCTATTACTCCACTTAATCGATGTAATGCCATTTGGTGGAGATGACCCCGTAAACAGCGCACAGAAAATCATCTTGGAATTAGAGAATTTCAGCAGTACGCTTGCAAAGAAAGAACGCTGGTTGGTATTAAATAAAATAGATCTTTTGAAAGAAAAAGAGCTGAATGATTTTGAGAAGCGGCTTAGGGGAAAACTTAACTGGTCTGGTAAGATCCATCAAATTTCGGCATTAAACAAGGCAGGATGCTCCGAGTTGTGCAAGGCTCTAATGAATTCCGTCGAATTACATCGAAGGCAACTCATCAAAGATGAAAATTATCGAGAGGAGCAACGTTGTAACGAGGAAAAAATGGCCTTCGAAATCCGCCGTTCAATTGGGCGTTCCCTGTCATCAAAAATTGTTGATTAAGCTGCTAGGAATGAAGTTTAGGCTAGTCAGAAAAACAAGCTGATAAAAAATTATGCGTGATCAAATCAAAAATGCAAAACGCTGGGTGGTTAAGGTTGGCAGTTCGTTGTTGACTAACAATGGGCTTGGTCTTGATACGAAAGCCATCGCACACTGTGCAGAACAACTCGTGGTACTGCAAAAAAAGGGGGCGCAGCTGGTTTTAGTTTCGTCAGGGGCTGTAGCGGCAGGCGTTACTCGTCTTAATCTAAAAACTCGTCCGAAGCAGGTGCACATGCAGCAGGCAGCTGCCGCGATAGGCCAGATGGGGTTGATACAAGCATATGAAAGTTGCTTTATGCACCACGGGGTTTATGCGGCGCAAATACTACTGAGCCACGAAGACTTATCAGACCGTACTCGTTATCTAAATGCTCGCAGCACGCTGACTACTTTGATCGAAATGAATGTAATACCGGTTGTCAATGAAAACGATACTGTGGCAACTAAGGAATTATGCTTCGGTGATAATGATACGCTTGCAGCGTTGGTGGCAAACCTTATTAATGCCGACGTAATGGTTGTACTGACCGACCAGGATGGGTTATTCACAGCTGACCCACGAAACGACAATTCGGCTGAATTAATTGCGACGGCTTCTGCGAGCGATTCCTCTCTGTTAAAAATGGCGAGCAAAGGCTCTAGCCTTGGCCGTGGAGGTATGTTAACGAAACTGTCTGGTGCTCGTTTGGCGGCTCGTTCAGGTACCGATACTGTAATTGCTAACGGTAAGATTAATGGGATATTGCAACTATTAGCCGAAGGAGAGGAGATTGGTACTCTACTGAAAGCAGACAATGAGCCGGTAACGGCGAGAAAGCAGTGGCTAGCTGGCCAGTTAACTCTCAAGGGCTCCTTGGTTCTGGATGCAGGTGCAGTGAATGTCTTAACACAATCTGGTCGTAGCCTTTTACCTGTTGGAGTTAAATCTGCCACCGGTAGTTTTTCGCGAGGAGACGTGGTGGCGTGTCTGGATGTGAATGGAAAAGAAATTGCCAGAGGACTTGTGAACTATGAGTTAGCTGAAGTGCTGAAACTAATTGGACAAAACACCGACCAGATTGAACAATTACTTGGTTATGCCGGTGAAGAAGAAATTATTCATCGTGGCAATCTAATTTTGTCCAGTTGATCTGAGTTGCGTTTGAGGACAAAAAAAACCGACAATCGCCGGTCATTTGTTTCTGGCTGAAAGCTCTATCTGATTATTTCAGGGCTTTGACCGCGGAGTTCAATCGACTCTTATGCCGAGCGGCTTTATTCTTGTGAATAATACCTTTGTCAGCCAGGCGATCGATAACTGGAACTGCCGCATTAAAAGCGTCTGATGCTGCAGCGTAATCGTTTTCGTGAATAGCCGTGTCAACCTTTTTGATATAGGTACGCACCATAGAACGAAAAGAAGCGTTTTGGCGCCTACGTGTTTCACCTTGTCTGGCTCGCTTACGGGCCTGTGGGGAATTAGCCAATTGAAACTCCTTTATTCTTTGCTATCTAAACTAGTAGGAAATGGGGCTTGGTCCACCCAATCCCGCATTTTCGAGGGAGCGACACTATGCCGTTTTCATCAGGTTATGTCAACAAGATTCAAAGCAGTAATAGCGCTAACTTACTAAGAATACTCAACTAATTGTTAAAAGCATCCGATAGGGCAAAGGAAGGATTTTTCTTTCACAGGGTCTATTTCTAAAAGCAGGGAACAGATGTCGAGAGAATCCATACATGAGTAATATGCAAACAGATTCGGAAAAAGTTGATATAGACACGAGTACTCTGACCCACACTGACCAGGCTCTTGGTGTTGGGAGTGGGCTGTTAAAAGCGAGCAGCATTACTGGGTCGATGACCATGATATCGAGGGTGCTCGGGCTAGCACGAGATATAGTGATCGCGCGAGTATTTGGTACCTCTGATGCCGCCGATGCTTTCTTCCTTGCCAACAAAATTCCCAATTTTATGCGACGCTTGTTTGCTGAAGGAGCCTTTAACCAGGCGTTTGTACCCGTGCTTTCAGAGTATCGTACGAACAAGTCACTGGCAGATGTGCAGGGACTGGTTAATGCGGTAGCTGGATCACTCGGTGGGTTTCTTTTCTTAGTCTCGATTATTGTGATTGTGGCAGCACCTCTTATAGCGGTGCCTTTAGCTTACGGTTTTAGCGATGAACCGGCAAAATTCGAACTATTTGTCGAAATGCTGCGTATTACCTTTCCCTATTTGCTACTTATCTCCATGACAGCTATGTGCAGTGCGGTATTGAATACATATGATCGTTTTGCGATACCTGCGTTTACTCCAGCACTATTGAATGTTTCACTAATTGCCTGCTCTTTTTTGTTGGCCCCTTACATGCGCGAACCAGAGCTAGCTTTGGCTTGGGGGGTTTTGGTTGGGGGCTTTGCGCAGTTACTCTTTCAATTGCCATTTCTGGCAAGAATTCAACTTGTACCTAAGCCTAAATTATCCAAACTTCATGAGGGTGTTATCCGCATCAAGAAATTGATGCTACCGGCACTGTTTGGTGTTTCAGTGAGTCAGATTAACTTATTGTTCGATACATTCATCGCCTCATTGCTCGTTTCTGGCAGTGTTTCTTGGCTGTATTTTTCCGATCGATTGATGGAATTGCCATTGGGCACTTTTGGGATTGCCATAGCAATTGTTGTTTTACCAAGCCTGTCACGAAGGCACGCAGAACAATCCATGGAAGAGTTTTCCAAAACCCTAGACTGGGCTTTTAGGCTGATCTGTTTAATCGCCATACCTGCTACGCTAGCATTAATCCTGATTGCGGAGCCATTATTGGTGACGCTTTTTCAAAACGATAATTTCAGCGAGACCGATGTTATGCAGGCATCGGGTAGTTTGCGGGCATATGCAGTTGGGTTACTTGCTTTCATGGCGATCAAAATATTTGCGCCAGGCTACTATGCGCGCCAGAACACAGCCACACCCGTACGAATCGGGATTATCGCTATGACCACCAATATGATACTGAATGTTGTATTTTATTTGTATGGTCTGGCGCATGTGGGTCTGGCCTTGGCTACTAGTCTAGCCGCTTTTCTCAATGCTGGTTTACTGCTTGCTGGCCTGCGTGCTGATGGAGTGTTCAGGTTTCAAACCGGTTGGTTCTTGTTTCTCGCGCGCATCATTGTAGCAAACGGTGTAATGGCCTATTTTCTGATCAGCATGGCAGGAGATTGGCAGCAATGGTCCGACTGGAACAATGTAACTAAAATCATCCGTTTGGCCATACTTGTCGTTGGCGGAATGGTCCTATATGCAGGCATGCTGTTTGCTTCTGGGTTAAGATGGAAGCATATTTACCACTAGGGTGAATTCACCAGATATATTTTCATTAAAGTGAATCGAGTCTACACTGCTGATAATGTTGCTATGGCTTGGCATGTGCGTAACGTGCTTCAGCAGTATGGTATTACTGCGACGGTAATTAATGACAAGTTATATTCAATCGCAGGTGAAATACCCGTGAATGAATGTCTGCCAGAGGTCTGGGTCGAGAAAAAATTGGATGTACGGCGTGCCGAACAAATCATCAAGAAGTTAGAGGCTCCTGTGGAAGGGGGGGAATGGGCCTGTGGGAAGTGCGGAGAACTTAACACTGGCGCTTTTGATCTATGCTGGAACTGCCAATATGCCGATGTTTCGATTGATTAAGATTTGTTTGCTCAGTACGTTGCTGTGCTGGTTTCCATTTCGAGCGTCGGCCAGCCAAGAATGTGTAGTTCTTCTGCATGGTCTGGCTCGTATATCCAACTCTATGTCGGAATTAGAAACCAAACTTACGCGCAGCGGTTTTCATGTTGTCAATGTCAAATATCCTTCCCGGCGTTACGAAATTAAAATACTTGCTGTTGACGCAGTAGACAGAGGCCTGACTACATGTCTTTATAACGGAGCTGAAAAAGTTCATTTCGTGACGCATTCACTCGGGGGAATCTTGGTTAGGTACTACTTTCAAAAACAGTCGAAACTGGGACTTGGTCGGGTTGTTATGCTGGGACCCCCCAACCAAGGAAGTGAGATTGTTGACAGACTGTTACCCGTGCCAGGGTTTGGTTTTTTGTGGGGGCCAACCGGAGTTGCGCTTGGTACCGGGCCAGACAGCGTTTTAAGTGAGCTTGGGCCGGTAAATTTCGATCTCGGAATCATCGCCGGAACCACTAATATCAATCCAATTAACCTATTTTTAATGGATGGCCCAAATGATAGTGTTGTTACAGTGGAAAGCACCAAGGTGGAAGGTATGAGTGGGCATTTGGTGTTACCGGTGACGCATACCTTCATGATGCTTAACAACGAAGTTATTGATAATACGATTCACTATTTGAAGACCGGCTCGTTCATTCCAGAGTAGGACTGTATATAACGGAACTTAGTTCATAAAGCCTTGAATTATTAAAAAATCCAGTTTGCCTTAAAACGTTATATTATCCTTTGAGTTAAAACCGCATTTACAACATAATCCATCCTCCTGAAAATGAGTCGAGCAAGAAATGGTCAAGCGTGTAAAGGAAATCGATAATCTTCATATCATTGGATATGATGAGCTGCCGACGCCCGGCGATTTAAAGGACGAGTTTCCTCTCGAAGGCAGTGCGCTGAAAACTGTCAAGACAGGTCACCGGGCGGTAAAGAATATTTTGAGCCGCAAGGACCCTCGTTTAATGTTAGTTGTTGGGCCGTGCTCAATTCACAATCCCGAGGAAGCGCTGGAATATGCGCGCCTGTTAAAACCTCTCGCCGATGAGCTGGCAAACGATTTGCTTATTCTGATGCGCGTGTATTTTGAAAAACCGCGTACGTCTATTGGTTGGGAGGGACTGATTTATGACCCTCATCTCGATGGGAGCCATCGCATAGATAATGGTATCCGCATTGGAAGGAAACTAATGGTGGATATAGCTAAAATTGGATTGCCGATTGCGATTGAGGCATTGGATCTAATTTCGCCCCAGTATTTACAGGATCTGGTGAGTTGGACGGCCATTGGCGCCCGTACAACTGAATCGCCTACTCACCGAAAGCTTGCCAGCGGAATCTCTTCTGCGATCGGTTTTAAAAATGATATTCATGGGGACATAATGGTGGCGATTAACGCTATTCGCTCTGCTTCCGCTAATCACAGTTTTATCAGTGTCACGGAAGAGGGGAAAGTAGCTGTCTTTCGTACTGAGGGAAATCCTGATTGTCATGTAATTTTAAGAGGGGGCAAGTCTCCTAATTATGATAAGGATAGTGTCAGAATTTGCGAGGAAAAACTTCATAAAGCAGGACACGAAGAGAATATCATGATCGATTGCAGTCATGGCAATTCGCAGAAAGATCCGGCAAGACAACTTTTGGTGCTAAAGGAAGTAGTCGAACAGGTCAAGCAAGGTAACCGTTCTATTATAGGGCTTATGCTTGAAAGTAATTTAAAGGAAGGTAATCAACCCATACCGGACAACCTCGAGGAGATTCGTCCAGGTATATCAGTTACAGATGCCTGCATCAGCTGGCCGACAACTGAAGCCGCAGTCCGCGAATTTGCGGCCGCGGTAAGTCCGGCACTGAAATTCAGAAATGATTGACAAAGATTAATTTCTATCACATATAGCCGCCAGGCTACTAACTAAGTAGTCGATGTTGTTATCATTAATACTAGCAACGTTAATACGACTAGAGTTTACTAGGTAGATGCTATAGTCATTGATTAAGGACTGGATTTGGTCGATCGTGACACCAAGGAAGGAGAACATTCCTTTCTCTTTTTCGATAAAACTGAAATCTTGATTAATACCTGCTTCCTTGATGCGCGTGACTAGCAAGGAACGAAGTTCATTTATGCGCTCACGCATTCCAGTTAGTTCCCGTTCCCATTCACTGCGGAGCTCATGGTCATCCATTATCAATTGCACGATAGAAGCGCCATGATCCGGTGGCATTGAATAATTTGCTCGTGCAGCCGCAGCAATTAATGTGGTGGCAGTCGTAGTTGCCTCTTCGTTCTCGCAAATAATAGTCAGTGCTCCGGTTCGTTCTCGGTATAAACCGAAATTTTTCGAGCAAGAGCTAACTATTAGTAATTCGGGAAGGTGTTCAGCAAGCAGACTAGTTCCATAGGTGTCTTCTTCTATGCCGTCTCCTAGCCCTTGGTAAGCCATATCGACAAACACTGTAAACCCGGTTTCCAATGCGAGATCCCGTATTATTATCCATTGTTCCTTGTTGAGATCAGCACCACTAGGGTTATGGCAACAGCCATGCAGCAGAACGAGGTCGCCCTTGGGAATCTTCTGCAGGCATTCCACCATCTCATCGAACCGGACGTTGTGTGTCTCATAGTTATAGTAGGGGTATTTTTCGGTTTTCAGTCCGGCAGCTCCAATAAGCGGGATATGATTAGCCCAGGTAGGGTCGCTAACCCAAACCGTCGCGTCCGGATTAACTTTCCTGATGAAGTCTGCTGTCAGGCGCAAACCGCCGGTTCCACCGGGTGTTTGCACGGTCATGCGGCGTTTTCCAAGTTGGTTGACTAGAACATCACCTAAGACCATCCGTGCAATGGTGTCGTTGTAATCGACGGCTCCTACTGGACCAACGTAAGCCTTAGTCGTCTGAGCATTAAGAATCATTTCTTCCGCTTTTTTGACAGCACCCATTACAGGTGTATTACCGCGTGCGTCCCTGTATACACCCATGCCGAGATCGATTTTTTCTGGATTAGTATCTGTCTTGAAAGCTACGGATAGTCCAAGAATAGGGTCGGGAGGAAGCGGGGTTAATGAATTAAACATAATGATTTCTCTACCTCCTCTGGTGAGCTTTGAGTGTATTTTGTAACAGCGAGGCCCGGGTCATTGGACCGACGCCACCTGTAACATACGTGATAAAAGAACATTTATTTTTTACGGTTTCAAAATCAACATCACCAACATTTCGGAATCCTGATTTTCGAGATTCGTCCGGCACACGGGTTTGACCTACGTCAATAACTATCGCGCCTTCTTTGACCATATCTGCAGTGACAAACTCTGTTTTGCCAATTGCTACGATAAGAATGTCGGCGCTCTGGCAAATCTTCTTCAGGTTTTTGGTGCGGCTATGCGCAATTGTGACTGTAGCGTTGCCGGTATTATTGTTACGGGATAGCAGAATCGCCATTGGTGTTCCAACGATATTGCTGCGTCCCAGAACGACACAGTGTTTACCTTCGGTTTCTATGTTGTAGCGGCGCAGCAGTTCCATGATGCCATTTGGAGTCGCTGATACAAACGTTGGTAAATCAAGACACAAGTTACCAATATTTTCTGGGCAGAAGCCGTCAACGTCTTTTCTCGGATCGATCGCCAAGATAACTTTGTTATCATTAATATGATCCGGTAAAGGTAGCTGAACAATGAATCCATCTATAGTATCGTCCGCGTTTAATTCGGCAATCTTGCCCAGTAATTCTTGTTCACTTACGTTTGCATCAAATTGGACAAGAGTAGAGCTGAAACCGACTTCTTCACAATCCTTTACCTTCATGCTGACATAATTTTGACTGGCTCCATCATCTCCTACCAATATAGCGGCAAGGTGTGGTGGTCTTTTGCCGCTAGCCTTGATAGCGTCTACATCCTCTTTTATTTCCCGCCGGATTTGTTCGGAACACAACTTTCCATCAAGTAATTTCATGGTGCTACTTCCAATTGTTACTGTTTAAGTATGGTACAGGGAATGCAGAACTCACTGAGAGTCGATTAGCGAAGATAATCAGCTGAAGTGAAGGGGCAGTATCATAAACGAGCGAGGGGGGTATCTCAATAGAGCTCTACCACTTCCCCGTATTTTTCATGCTCACCCAGGGTTCTTGCTCAGGAAGAGGGTTTCCAGCCTGTAACAGCTCAATGGAGATGTTATCCGGAGAGCGCACAAACGCCATATGTCCATCTCGAGGAGGGCGATTGATAGTAACGCCGTTCTCCACTAATCTCTGGCAGATATCATAGATATTGTCCACAGCATAAGCCAGGTGACCGAAGTTGCGGCCCTCGTTGTAATTTTCGGGATCCCAGTTGAATGTGAGTTCAACTTGAGCATGTTCATCGCCTTTCGCTGCTAGAAACACTAGTGTGAAACGTCCCTCCTCGCTTTCGTATCGACGCAATTCCTTAAGTCCAAGTTTATTGCAGTAAAAATCTAACGAGGTTTCAAGATTACTGACACGGACCATGGTATGTAGATATTTCATTTGATTCTCTTCCCTAGTTATTGCTATTAGTAAATCACCACTGAGCGAATGCTTTCCCCTTTATGCATGAGGTCAAATGCCTTATTAATGTCTTTTAAGGGCATAGTGTGAGTAATAAGCGGATCGATCGAGATCTTACCATTCATGTACCAGTCAACGATCCGCGGCACATCAGTTCGACCCCTAGCCCCGCCGAACGCAGTGCCTTTCCAGGATCGTCCGGTTACTAGCTGGAATGGACGTGTAGAGATCTCCTGGCCGGCACCGGCTACACCGATAATGAAAGATTCGCCCCAGCCTTTGTGGCAGCATTCCAATGCCTGGCGCATAGTTTCAACATTGCCAATGCATTCGAAAGAATAGTCTACACCTCCGTCAGTCATATCTATAATTGCTCCAGTGACATCATTAACATCTTTAGGATTGATGAAGTCGCTCATGCCAAATTCAGCGCCGAGAATGGCCTTTGTAGGATTAACATCGATCCCGATAATTCTATCGGCCCCAACCATTCGTGCTCCCTGGATTACATTGAGCCCTATACCACCAAGGCCAAACACAGCTACTGTACTACCAGGTTCGACTTCGGCGTCGAAGGCGACAGCACCCACTCCTGTGGTGACGCCACAGCCGATATAGCAAACTTTGTCGAAGGGAGCGTCACTACGAATTTTGGCAACAGCAATCTCTGGGATAACTGTGTAGTTGGAAAAGGTAGAACAACCCATGTAATGAAGGATAGGCTCACCTTTTAGGGAAAAACGACTGGTGCCGTCAGGCATTAATCCCTGACCCTGGGTCCCACGAATGGACTGGCAAAGGTTAGTTTTCGGATTTAGGCAGAAGGCACACTGGCGACATTCAGGTGTATATAAAGGAATGACCACATCGCCCACCGCTAAGGAAGATACATTGGGTCCGATTTCTTGCACGATACCCGCACCTTCATGACCAAGAATCGCGGGGAACGATCCCTCTGGGTCGTCCCCAGAAAGTGTGAATGCATCGGTGTGGCAGATGCCGGTCGCCTTAATTTCAACTAGAACTTCCCCGGACTTTGGACCCTCTAGATCAACCTCAACGATTTCCAGGGGCTTACTGGCGCCAAAGGCAACGGCTGCGCGTGATTTCATGGTGTTATCCTTTTGCTTTGCGTGGCTTCTAAGTTAGAGTGGTTATTGTAAAAGACCCCCGGTCATTACGGCAACAGAATGAGAGGTCTGTACAGTTCTGCTGGAGCTTACTTCTACAAGCGAGTACTATGCCGCGCTGATTTAAAAACTACTCAGAGCGGTGTGGCATTAAATTTATGGATATAGCTATTGCCGTGTTGATCATTTTTGTCGGGTCTTACGTGCAGACCTCGATTGGATTTGGCCTTGCAATAATTGCAGCCCCGCTCCTTTTTTTTATGGATCCTCTGTACGTGCCTGCGCCAATATCTATGTGTGCGCTCACGTTGTCACTGGCCAATGCACTAAAACACTGGCACTTCATATCTTTTACAGGGCTTAAGTTCGCCATCCTTGGTCGTATTCCGGGAACGATAGCTGGTGGATTGCTAATAATTTGGATCGACCAACAACAATTGGCCTTATGGTTGGGCATCTCGGTAATCTTTGCGGTATTTTTGACTTTAGGGAATGTGGTGTTGAAGCCCACTCCTGGAGCGTTACTTTCGGCTGGCTTCTTGTCGGGCTTCATGGGTACGAGTTCGTCCATTGGTGGGCCTCCAATAGCGCTTGTACTGCAGCATCAGGAGAATGATTTTATCCGTGCCAACTTGGCTGCTTTTTTCGTAGTGAGCTGCCTAATGTCACTTATTATGCTGAATATAGTTGGCCGCTTTGGGATAGAGCATATTCTAATTTCACTTCCACTTTTGCCTGCCACGCTGGCTGGATATTGGGTAGCCATGCAGACTCTTCACCTTATTTCACATCAGAATTTACGTCGATACTCCCTTTTGCTGTGTGCTGTAGCGGGGTCGGTGGCGATAATTTCCTATTGGATATAGGGCTTTTGTGCGTCGATAGCCGGTTTCAATTCTGATGTTTAAAACAAAAATCTTAAGTTACGTCTAAACCACAAATGATGACGTCGAGATTGAGTTCTTTGATAGCGCGACGGTTATATCAATCTTTGTCGCCGAACAGGCGTTTCAGTTCGGCCAACGCTTTATCTGCTTCTGATTGAGGAACAGTGTTTTTGGATTTAGCATTTTCTTCAGGTAAAATTTCACCGAATAGCTCCGCTAGCTTGGCTCTTTCTTTTCGCGCTTTTGAATTATCCTGCTTTTTATAGGCGCGGGAATTTACCTTAAAATAATCACAAAAGTTTGCCCTGTCTTTATCCAGCACAAAATCAGCACGGTCTTCCTTGCAGGCATCAGATATTGAAGGTTCATAATTTTTGCAAGCAATACAGACATGGAGGTCGGCATTGCAGTAGCTGCATTCTTCATACCGGGAGAAAGGTAGTAACAGATTTTTGAGTTCTTTACCGCAATTCCAGCATTGGATATCGATGCTGCGCCCGTTCATGCCTACCACTCCTTGAAGTATAGCTCGGGTTGCGGTTCTGTGAGGTTACGGATAGGTCCAGCAATTGTGCCTAAATAGAGAAACCCAATAATTTTTTCATGAACTGCCAGACCCAACCCGCTCTTTACCAATGGGTGGTAAGCCATGGAACCAGTGCGCCACATTGCGCCAACTCCCTGCGCGTGGGCAGCTACCAGCATATTCTGAGTGGCTGCAGCTGCAGAGAGATTCTGCTCGAAAACCGGGATCTTTGGATGCTCTTCGGCGCTCGATATGGTTATTATTATTAAGGGGGCACGAAGTGGTTTGCGGCGAATATTGTCCTGTTTGTTCGGGGCCATATCAGGATCATCAGAAAGAGCAGCTTTTACGAATAAATGGCCTAGTCTTTCTAGCGAGGATCCTTTTATAACGAGGAAGCGCCAAGGTGTAAGCATGCCATGATCGGCTGCGCGTAGCGCCGACTTGTAAATATTTTTCAGGGCCTCTTCGGCAGGGGCAGGTTCCGTCAAGCGCGGTATCGAGATACGACTGTGCAAGGATTCGAGTGATTCCATAATTTGACCATTTTTGCGACAGGTCTCTTTGCCGTCGCTGAATCATTTCGCAACATTATGTTTGTTGTAGAGCTTAAAAACAGAAGCATAATGCAATACTAGGGAAGTGGAAACTTGCAACTTGCCATTTCGGTTGCAGACTCACCCTTAGCTTTGGAACCGTGTCACGCGGTTTTCTCAAGCAGCTGCTGTTCCCCTGATAACGCTCGGTTAAACGCACGCCAGGAAATCATAGCCATCAGCAAGTTGCTACATACCGCACCGGCGAAAAATCCGAACAGTCCGAAGTAAAGACTACCCACGTAGGCTAGCGGCACATAGAAAACGAAGAACCGGATAATACTTAGAGAAAGCGCGTTTATTGGGCGGTGAAGGGCATTTAGTGAGGAATTAGTGAGTATGATAATACCTTGCAGGCCATAACCGATTGGCATAATCCACACAAATAATTTAATGGCTTCCACGACTTCTGGGTCTTCTGAAAATATTGTGGCTAATATCCCCGCGCCAACAGCCAAGACAATATACACAAGCAGTTGCCACACCAGGATAAACCGAGTGGCTATTCGATAGGCTTCCTCTATGCGATCGAATCGACCTGCCCCGTAATTCTGACTGATCAGTGGTGGTAAGGAGGATGAGATGGCTAATACTAGCAAAGTTGCAATTGGCTCTATTCTCGCGCCGACTCCAAAGGCTGCTACAGCCGAGTCGCCGAACCCAGCAGCGATAGCGGTCATGATGCCGGCTGCTAAGGGTGTCATCATATTGGCACCGGCTGCGGGAATACCTATACGAAGCATATCGAGCCCGGAGCTTTTTAAGGTGGTTTGGGTTGGCAGGGATCGACTAACCAGTTCCATCTTAATAACCAGCAGGTAGAACAAATAACAAAACCCAAGCATCCAGGAGATCACAGTAGCCCAAGCAGCACCCTGAATACCCAGTTCTGGAAATGGGCCAATACCGAAGATAAGTAGAGGATCGAGCAAAGCGTTGCTAGAAGCAGCGGCAGCCATGAGAATGCTAGGGGTCTTAGTATCGCCATAACCACGCAATATACTGTTGCTTGTCATGATGCAGACTATAAGAACACTGCCAGGAAGCCACACCACCATGTATTCTCGAATCGGGAGCATCAGACGATCGTTCGCTCCCATGAGCGCAAATATATCATCCATCAGCGCCCAGCAGACAATCACGACCAGACAGGCTAGCATCAACGAGATGTAATTTATGACACTCGCAGCTTCTTTAGCCTTTTCGAACTGCGACTTTCCAAGAGCTTTTGCAACAACGGCGGACGCGCCAATCCCCATGCCAATGGCAAGACTCATAATGGTAAACGTTACTGGGAACGTAAAGCTGATTGCGGTCAGGGACTCCGTACCTAGGAAACTTATAAACCAAGTATCTACGAGTTGGAAAGTAAACAGCGCTAGCATGCCGATGATCATGGGCGTCGTCATGCGGATGAGAGACCGTTGGACAGATCCTTCGATCAAGTTGTGAACATTAGTATTATTTTTCAGGGACATACACGGGTCGGCTGCATTAGGGAATACATTCTCAATTGGGTTACTGCTTCTGCAGCTCGTTATTATCGGATTGGTCGCGACGGGCTAAAAAGACCATCCTGAGCACCGAGTATCAATCAATATACCGTATATTTCTGAGTTTAATTCAGCCGTCACATTAAATTGCAAATGCTTCGAGCGGCACTGCGCTAGAAATTAGGTAACTCTCTGACGCATTATAGTCAGTTGTTTAAATATCTTCGGATTGCCGCAAATCAACTCATGGCCTTCTTCAAGTTCGGGGTTACCCGACTCATTTCCTACGAGGCCACCAGCTTCGGTCAGAATTAGATTAGCAGCAGCTAAACTGAGTGAATTAGGGAACATGCACCAGCCACCGTTTAGGCGACCCGCAGCCACGTGAACGATGTCAAGTGGGCTGCAGCCTGATTGCCTTAGTTCCGCGCCAGACTGTAAAAGTATTTGCGTTAACCTACCGAATAGCTCCGGAGAAATTTTTGCTTGATTGACTCCAATCAATGTGTCCAACAGTTCTTTGCTTTCAGCAACTCGAATTCTGCGGGAATTGAGTAGGGCGCCATCGCCGCGGATAGCGGTGAATTCATCTCCTATTAAAGGGCTCACAAGCACTGCATGCGTTACTACGCCCTCGGATTCTTTGGCGATAGATACCCCGAACTGTGGATAGCCATAAAAGAAATTACGGCTTCCTACAAGAGGATCAACAAGCCAGGTTGGCTCACCATTTTCACCAGGGTGGTGCCCGGAAACGCGAGAATGTACTGCGTGTGAGGGGAAGGCCTTTTTCAGGTGGTAGTGGATAGTATTGTCAGCTTCTTGATCCATCGAAGTTAGGAAGCTTTCAGGTTGCTTGTCTATGATTTTTATCCGATCCAGCCGGTCACTTGCGTGAGCAATTGCTTCAGCGGCGTCGTGCGCAGCACGCAAGGCTATTTTGAGGTGGGCATGCATCGATTATTCCTGATTGAAAGAAAAGGCATAAAGTGAACTCATGCGAACTGGTTCACCATCATATAGTGGCGGCATGATAGCAAACTGGCACTCTAGGTTGAAACCACACCTATTGCGGTAACTGTTATAATTCTTGGCCTGTTATTCTCAATTTGAGTGCAAATGCAAGATTTCAGTAATGTAAAGGTAGTACTGGTTAACCCTTCTCATCCAGGCAATATTGGGGCCAGCGCCCGAGCTATGAAAAACATGGGCTTGGAAAATATGACGCTAGTGCAGCCCGAGCAATTTCCTAGCGGGGTAGCTGTTGGTCGGGCTGCGTCCGCCGTTGATGTCCTTGAATCTGCCATTGTAGTGAATTCTTTGCGATCAGCTGTTGCGGAATGCGGCTTGGTCATCGGGGCCAGTGCGCGTTCACGTCGAATTCCCTGGCCGATGTTAACCCCGGAACAATGTGCAGCCAAAATTATCTCCGAGAAGAATACAACTCGTGTGGCTCTTGTATTTGGTAGAGAAGATTCAGGGCTTAATAATGATGACTTGCAGCTTTGCCACTACCATGTACAGATACCTGCTAACGAAACGTATAACTCACTAAATTTGGCTAGTGCAGTTATGGTAATTTGTTACGAGCTTCACAAGGTGGTGCTTAAAGCGGAGGAGTTAACTCCGCGGGACAAATATGACCTCTGGGATCAGGAAACGGCGACAGGGGAGCAGGTTGAAAGTTTTTATGAACACTTGGAGCGTGTAATGATAACGATTGGGTTTCATGACCCAGAAAACCCAAGGCAGTTAATGCATCGAATACGGAGACTATTTGGCCGAATCCGTATAGATATGATGGAGCTGAATATATTGCGCGGGATCTTGACTAACGTTGAAAAAAAAATTAAGGGCAGGGAAGATTAATTTTTAATTTAATGGGAGTAACTTTAATCGTCATACAACTTAGTAATTATTATTAATTTGAGTTTCATTCCTAGAAATCTTGCATTTCGGTAATTCTGTATGCACAACGACGGGCTCCAGCCAGGAGGTGGTCGATTCTCTCTACTTCTGCACGTTCCCTGAACAATTCTTGGAAAATCTCTAACTCTGAGTGACATAATTGCTGACAACTTTCGGCAACAGCACGGATTGGGCAATGATTCTCGATTAGTAACCAGCCAGCTGGCGTGAGTCTTACCTCAGTCATATAGCCTTCATGGTTTCTCAATTCTGCAAGTGTCTCAATACGGAGTTCTAGAGCCTCACCAGCATCTTTCATTGCCTTCTTGTATTTTTCGAGAAGAGGCTCATGGCGCTTATCTATTAGCACATTAAGGCTATCTTCTCCCAAAGAGCTACGAATTACCTCAATGAGTTCCAAGGTTATCTGAGAGTAGCTATCAGTAAAGTTTTCATGCCCTGATTTGGTCAGTTTCCAGAGGCGAACCGGCCTTCCCCGAGTTTGCTTCTCTTCCTGAGTCTGTTTAACGACGCCCTTTTTCCCTAGTTCCGCAAGATGTTGACGGACACCCATCGTAGTCATATCTAATTGATTTGACATAATTTTTACTGACTGAGGGCCACGAGTCTTCAGCCGTTGTAGTATTTTTTCTTGATTCTTTGAATATTCCATGGAAGTTCCGAGATTAGTTAACCCGTTATCGGTGTTTTAAATAAAGTATTTAGTTTATATAAGATTTATAAATTGAGATTTTGCTAATAAATTATGCAGTTTTTTCAAAATTATACAAATAGTAAAGTAATAACTTTAGTATATGGATGGATACGCTACCAAAGTAAGTTTTACTGACATTTTTGAAAGCAGCGATGATAAGGTTAAACTGGTAGTGTGGAAGTTCTATCGAAGAAGTGAGCGTTGCGACAATTTTGTGACCTCGTGTGATAGATCAATGTTACGCAAGTTATAGGTACAAGAATTCTTTGGAAAGGCGAGACTATTCCCAATAATTTTTTCTTTGGTATGGGGTGACGAGCGAACCGATCGCTGGTCCATCATTCCAACTATTCGATAGGCGTTGAATTAATGGATTTTGATACACCTCTTCTCATAACTTTTATAGCTTATCTATTGGGTATCCTCTACTTAGGTGTAAGAGGTTACCGTCGTACCCATGACTTGGGAGACTATATCCTTGGTGGCAGGAAATTGGGACCGGTTGTTACAGCACTTAGTGCAGGGGCATCTGATATGAGTGGCTGGATTTTATTAGGCCTTCCGGGAGCCATTTATCTATCAGGGCTGAGCGAAATCTGGATTGGCGTCGGACTAGTAATCGGTGCTTATTACAATTGGGTTTTTGTGGCCAAGCCTTTGAGGATTTACAGCCAGCATGCGAACAACTCGCTCACTTTACCTGATTATTTCGAAAACAGGTTTAACGATCAAAGCAGGGTACTGCGATTATTGTCGGCAGTAGTCATTCTATTGTTTTTTACTTTTTATACGGCCAGTGGTTTAGTGGGGGGTGCAATCCTTTTTGAAAATAGCTTCGGCCTAGATTATTCCGTGGCTTTATTTTCGGGAGCGTTGATTATTGTAACTTACACGTTTGTCGGTGGCTTTCTCGCAGTATCGTGGACGGATGCGGTGCAAGCGCTTTTAATGCTGGTTGCATTATTACTGGTGCCGTTGTCCGTTATCACTGGCACAGGTGGCTCAATTTCAGCATGGAGCCAGTTACAAGAGACCAATCCTCAAAGCACTGCCTTGTTTACCAACATGACTTTCATCTCTTTTGTTTCGTTGATAGCTTGGGGGTTGGGTTATGTAGGGCAGCCTCACATACTGGCTAGATTTATGGCCACTGAGAACCCGCTGAAGCTTGTCATGGCGCGACGTATAGCCATGGGCTGGATGCTCATTGTGTTATTCGGATCGGTCTCAACTGGGCTAGCAGGTATCGCTTATTTTTCGGGTCAACCGTTGAACAATCCCGAAACGGTTTTTATCGCGCTCAGCCAGAATCTTTTCAACCCATGGATAGCTGGAATCATTACAGCTGCCATATTGTCCGCGATTATGTCGACGGTCGATTCCCAGTTACTCGTATCATCCAGTGTAATAAGCGAGGATTTTTATCGTGTGTTCGTTCGTCCAAATGCTTCTGAGAAGGAGCTTTTGACCGTCAGTCGTGCTGCTGTAATAGGCATAGCTTTATTTGCGTTACTCATAGCCAGTGATCGTGATAGCAGAGTGCTAGACTTGGTTAGTTATGCTTGGGCTGGTTTCGGTGCATCATTCGGCCCCGTGGTAGTTTTCTCGTTGTTCTGGCGCAAAATGACAGCACGGTCAGCGATTGCCGGAATGTTGCTGGGAGCAGTTACTGTAGTCTTCTGGTCCAATATGAGTGGCGGAATATTCGACCTTTATGAGATTGTGCCGGGGTTCGTATTTGGTTCCATTGCCATTGTTGGTTTCAGTCTGTTGAAACCGGAAGCTAATGAAGCAACACTCGAACAATTCGATGATGCTCAGTTGTTGCTCGCTAATTGAAAATCTTGAGAATGCTTTCCTTGAGGTTTAGACGAACTTGAAATCTTGGTTCACAAACATGCAACTCGAAGTCAGGTAAATTAGGTCTTTCAACCAGGTAAAGATTCATATCGCATCTGAATGTGTGGGATACCGTCTTCTAAGTAGGGGGCCGATTCAGTAACGAAACCAAGTTCTGAATAGAACTTCTGCAACTGTTGCTGGGCGGAAATCGTAATAGGTTCTGTTGGCCAATACTGACGGCAATAGTCTAGTGCCTTACCCATCAACTGCTTACCATACCCATTCTGCCGAAGAGTCTGATGGGTAATTACTCTACCTATGGAGGGGGTTTTGTATTTGATAGATGGAGGCAGAATGCGTGCGTAACACAAAAGCTCCCCATCTCGTGCACCTATCACATGCATTGCCACTTGGTCATTGTCATCCATGTCCTGATACACACAATTTTGTTCAATTACGAATACGTCCGTGCGCAGTTGCAGTAACGAGTACAATTCGTGGAGCGTAAGCTCTCGAAATTCTCTACAACTCCAATTTATGGCTGCCATTAGTCGTGCTCTTCAGCGATTGGCTTAGCTATTAAAGGAAACATGAAAACTATCACACCTAAGATCACGGAGGCTCAAAAAATGACCAAAAGCATACTTTAATTAGCTAATCAGATGAAATTTAATGATTGATTTACTGGACATCTGTTCGGTAACATCGGACTCTTTTTGGTCCACCATGTTGGTTGGGTCAGGGTCAGACATGTTTTCAATCTATATTAAAAATAATTGAGTAGGTCATACCAATGAATACAAACAAATATAATCTGAATCGGAGAGCTATTGCCTTGGGTGTGATTTTAGCTCATTCACCTTTAATCTTATTTGCTCAGGATGAGCCGGCGATAGAAGAAATAATGGTCACAGGCTCCCAAATTAGGGGTGCCCAAATATCGGGAGCACTACCTGTCACGGTCCTTAACTTCCTGGACATTGATGCTTTAGGCGTTGATGGCGGTGATGAGCTCTTGGAAAATATTGTTGAAAACGGGATGAACTTTTTTAATGAGGCTGAAAACGCTTCAGGCGGCGTCAATTCATCACGGGGAGACGTTGGAGCTTATAACCTAAGAAATATGGGGGTAGGTAACACGTTGACACTCCTCAATGGTAGAAGGCTTATAAATTCTCCGGGATATCAAACTGAACTTCTCGGTGGGGATTATGTTCCAACCATGTCGGTTAATTCAAACCTTGTACCTACTTACGGCCTTGAGAGGTTGGAAATTCTGAGAGATGGGGCGTCTGCCGTATATGGCTCTGAAGCGGTCGCGGGAGTGGTTAACAATGTTATGCAAGCCAATTATGAAGGTGTCATGGTCCGAGCTAAAATGGGTGCTTATGACAACTTTGGGGCCAACGATAGAACGATATCTGGAAAGTTTGGTAGAGACTTTAATGATGGGGCCACTAACGTAAGTGTCTTTTTTGATTATTATAAAAGGGGCAGAATTCGAGCCTCTGAAGATCCAAAATGGGGCGATTCCGATCATAGAAAATGGATCCCAGCAGATTCTCCTTGGTCTGGGAGCAGCAAATTCAGGAATACCAGCGCTAATTCACTCTATGGTCAATTTGACATGGTATCAAGCGCTACATCAATTGCGGGTACAGCCTATGACAAGGTTTGGACTGATAGCTCAGGTGAATTCGAAGTTTTTCCCTTGGGTGACTCGAGATGCACAAATAGGGGGAATCCTTTGTTTGATACGGGCTATGGAACTTGTATAGCTCCTGATGGTAATGGTACTGAAAGATATAATCTTTGGGGTGGAACGGATGCCAGATCCGATCTGGAAAGAAAAAATATTTTTATGTTTGTTAACCATGAATTCGAAAATGGAATCGAATCTTTCACGGAATTTGGCCTTTATCTATCTGAATCAAACTTAGCTAGGCATCCTTCCGCTGCCTTTAGCTCTTCTAAGCATAGGGTTGGTCCGGATAATTACTACCTAAATCAATTGGAAGTTGACGGAGTAAATATTTTTGCTGGACAGCAGCTCTACATTGATAACTATCGCTATGCGGAAGTACCCAGGATTATCGATGTAGAGAAAGAGACTTATAGATTCCTTCAGGGGTTTAGAGGCTCTTTAGGCGCATGGGATTGGGAAGCAGCGGTTATTAAATCTGCCGCGACTTCAAATGATGTTACGCATAACAGGATATCAAATACTCTTTTAAAAGAGGCGTTATTTGATTCAACTCCCGCGGCTTACAATCCTTTCAGTGCTGGTGTTGGCACTAATCTTGATAGAACGATGGTTGATGCCTACAAAAAACAAAGAAGTGATCTCCAGATGATCGATTTTAAAATTTCAAATAACTCAATATTTGAATTACCTGCAGGTCCAGTTGGGTTGCTGGCCGGAATTGAATATAGAGAGGAAGGAGTTAGAGATAACAGAGATCCACGGCTTGATGGCACTATAGGTTATACTGATTATGAAGGCGATGCCTATCCACTTGTTTCGGATCTTGTAAACTCAAGCCCCACAGGTGATGTTTCCGGTGAAAGGGATGTAACGTCTTTTTTCGCAGAACTGCAAATTCCGATAACAGAAAACCTGATCGCTCAATTAGCAGTGAGGTCCGAAGATCAGTCTGATGTTGGTTCATCTACGGTGGGTAAGTTTGCGGTAGGTTGGCAATTAACAGATTGGTTAAGGCTCAGAGGATCTGTCTCTACAGCCTTTAGGGCGCCAAACATAGTCCAGGTAAACGAGAAAATTGTTGTCAGGTCCGGAACTAGAAATGATTACAGTATGTATCAGGTCCAGACTGAAAATGGCATTAGCCATAGTAGTTCTGATGCAGATTCTCGCTATACGATACAAAGGCAAGCAACGGGAGCTCAGAATTTAGAGTCTGAAGAATCTGATAACAGCTCGATCGGCTTCGTTTTAGAACCACTGGATGGATTGGTAATTACGGCTGATTATTGGGAAATAGAGAAAGACAAAACAATAGGCTTGTTTGGTAGGAATAATCATACCGTTTTAGATATGATGAAAAGATTCGAGAACGGCCTAAATAGTTGTAGTACATTTCAGGGGCATTCGGCAGTCGTTAGAGAGGCCCCGGATGACGGCGAGCTAGCTTATTTTGCTGCAGCCGGTGTTTGTCCTTTTGGTTCAATAAAATATGTTGCTGACGAGTACATGAACTTAGCGAAGCGAACTATCGAAGGCTATGACCTTGCAGTTTACTATGACGTTGATACTGCTTTAGGCAATTTCGATTTAAGATACATTGGTAGTTTTATAGAAAAATTTTATCAAGCACCAAGCGGTCAATTCAAAGGATTAACAGCCGCAAAAGCTAGCGGATTGATTCCTGCTGACATCCCAATTGATGGGTTTGGTGACCTGCTGGGCAAAAATGGAAATTACGATAATAAACATTCGCTGCGATTATCTTGGAGAAGAGGCCCCTGGGGAGCAACTGTGACCGGCCTCAAAAAGGGATCATTTACCCAGGAAGCCTTGACGTTAACTGACGGAAGAAAATATGTGATCCCGTCTATGACGACTATGGATCTTTCTGTTGATTATCGTTTCGAACTTTATGACACTAATGCAAGATTAAGGTTCGCCATTAAGAATTTCCAAGACGAGAGAGCACCTCTTGCAGATAGATATTATGGCTATTTTGCTGATGCTCATCAGGATTTAGGTCGGAATTATTATTTGGACTTGAGGCTGGATTTATAACTATTTAGTTAGAGCAAAAAAAGGGGGGCTTCTGCCCCCCTTTTTATTAAACGTCAGAGGATCTCTAGGATGTTGGAGATCTTCCATTTTGCGAATTTTAGTGGAAGCAGTTATCTATGATTATACGGATTTGGTTGCTCGCCTCACTTCTTGTGCAATTTTCATGTGGGGCAAACACTCAATCGGTGAGTACTTCAGTACCGATAACGACTTCTAATCAAAGCATTATTCGTTATGACAGTATTCACCATCCTGTAGTTGCCCGTCATGGCATGGTGGTCACACAAAATGAACTGGCCAGTAGGGTTGGGCAAACAATACTAGAGCAAGGTGGTAACGCAGTTGATGCGACGGTGGCCATTGGTTTTGCCCTAGCGGTCACGCTGCCTAGAGCGGGCAATCTTGGTGGGAGTGGTTTCATGCTTGTACATATGGCGCAACCTAAAGAGACCATTGCGCTTGATTTTAGGTCAATAGCGCCAGCGGCTGCCCGTTTAGAAGACTTCCTGGATGAAGCTGGGGATATACGTTGGGATGATTTAACCTTTGGGGCCAGAGCCCCCGCTGTTCCGGGTACTGTGGCTGGTTTGTACCATGCTTGGCAAAAGTTCGGATCACTTCCATGGTCATTATTAGTAGCGCCAGCAATAAATTTGGCCAAAGAGGGTATTGTGGTTAGCGAGGATCTAGCATACGCCTTTGCGGAGGCAATGCCGATAATATCGCAATACCCCAGCAGTATAATTGCTTATGCCAAAGATGCTGACACTTCGTATCTGGCAGGGGAAATATTACATCAGCCGGATTTAGCTTGGTCGTTGGAACGAATTAGCGAGCAGGGGGCTAACGCTTTTTACAGAGGCGATATAGCTGAAAAGATAATCGATTTTATGGGACGATCGGGTGGTTACATTTCCTCGCAAGATCTGCAGCTTTACCAAGTAAAAGAACGCGCTCCAATTGCTACAAATTATCGCCAACATAAAATCGTCACGATGCCTCCAAGCAGTGTGGGGGGGTTGGCTCTTTTACAGATGCTTAATGTGTTAAAACAATTTGATTTATCTAGTTTAGACCCGGGCAGCGCAAGAAGCCTTCATTTGCTGGCAGAGGTAATGAAAAGAGTAAATGCTAATCGCCGACAAGGGATTGGTGATACAGATTTTGTTTCGGTTCCAATTGAGGGGATCTTAAGTGAGGAATTGGCTAAGGAAATAGCAGCTAGCATAGACCTAGGAAAGGCATCATCTGTTTCAGTAATTAACCCAATTGATGCGAACCCTTATGAGAGTCGCGAAACCACTCATTATTCCGTTATGGACGGTTTTGGCAATGCTGTATCAACGAGTTACACGTTAGGATACTCATTTGGTTCTGGCCTCGTTGTACCAGGTACAGGTATTTTGCTTGATAATCAGATGCGGAATTTTTCTCATAGAGAGCTTGGGCATGCTAATGAAATGACGCCAGGGAAGCGGCCGGTCTCCACTATGACCCCAACTCTGGTATTTGATGTTAATGATGAGATTAAAATCGTTACCGGCACTCCCGGTGGTAGCCGCATTCACAATGTCATAATGCAATTACTTGTGAATTTGATCGATTACCAAATGAATATCGCTGAAGCGACTCATACTCCGCGAATATACCAGGGCTGGCGCACTTCTGAGCTTGCTGTTGAGCGAGGAATCAATGCTGATACAAGTTCATTGTTACGGTTAATGGGGCATGACGTACAGCTGCAACAAACGATGGGGAGCACTCAGTCTATTGTAAGAGAGGAAGGGCGGCTCTATGGTTCCGCTGATCCGCGTCGCCCAGGAGCTTTAGCGTTGGGCGTGGATAGAGTGTTGCACTGATAATATTTTAGTTAAAACAGAGAACCGAATGATAAATAATCGAACGCGTTTAATTTACCTTCCAAAATTAGCTGCCAACTTTATAATTTGCGCTTTCATTTGCTTAAATAGTGCATCGGCTTCCTAAGAAGTCCTGTGGCCACTGGTGACCGAGCTGAGAAATGATTCACCAAGTAATATTCTTTTTGTAGGCAGCGCCTATGATTAATTTGGAGAAGTTTCTGATGAGGACGCGAATTTCTTGCAAGTAGTCGTATGGGACACTGTTAATAAGGTTTTTCGCATCGAAGATTGAACTAACGAACCGCTCCTTACAGACCTAGAAAAATAAAATAATGAAGAGGTAAAACATGAAGACTCGAACTGGTTATATAATAAATTGGATTAAGAAAACCATCAGAAAAGGCAAAAATAAATAAAAAGAAGCTGTAACTTTACGAACCATCTTCCGAGACCTTTGTGAAGGTATTTGAGAAGTGGGTGAAGGGGAAAATGCGGTACTTGATTTTGACTTAGGCTCCTTCTTTAGCTCCGCTTCAGTTTGGGACTACTCCCAATTTGAAACTGTGGTCATTATAATAGGGGCTATTGGCTACTCCTTGTATAGTTTGTACTCGTGTTGGCTAAGTCAATACGGAACCTTATGATAGACAAGGATGACCTCTCTAAAGCTTGGAAGAAGGCAGAACAAGAAAGGGAAAATAATGAAAAATATTTTAGCAACCCTTCCCATAATAATTTTATTCTATGGATGCGCTTCAGTTGAACTGCTCCAAGAAGAAGGATGGACTGGAAAAACCTTTAATGACTTAATATCTGCTTGGGGTACACCTTTCAGTACTTCTGTTCTTTCTGGTGGGAAAAGGAAAGTAAGGTTCAATCTTGCCCATTGTGAACGGTCAAGATGCCTATATTCTGCTTCTGAGATTATAGATGGGCTAAGTTATTACTGTAATATTGACGTCTTTGTCGAGCCTGATAATACAGTAACTAGACTGGATTATATTGCGGAAGGAGGAGAAGGTAGTTGTCTAAGGCTAATTAGTGAGTTAGGAGTATAATGTATAATGTATAATGTATACTGATTGGTCAGAAGAATATAGGGCTCGCCAAAGTAAAAGGCATGGTGGCGTATACTA
>Ga0257112_10000119_pt1 | contig 33282 bp, 25 predicted proteins | sample LP_taG_5_FD_191565 | JGI IMG/M metagenome (GOLD analysis project Ga0257112, IMG submission 191565) | Marine microbial communities from Northeast Subartic Pacific Ocean, Canada - LP_J_2015_P26_1000m | ecosystem: Environmental > Aquatic > Marine > Oceanic | place: Canada: Northeast Subartic...
CAGAATTAGATAGAGAGTTTGTGCAAAATGAATTTGGTAAAAAAAATGCTGAAAAAATGCTAATTAAAAAAAGTTATAACTACAACAATTGGATAGAAATATATTCATCAAAAATAGGGTCCTTAGGACCGGGTTTAAATGTGTTTTTAATTCATTTAGGCTATGATAATGCAGAATTACAAGCAGTTACGATTGATCATCCAGAATATGGTTCATTATGGAGACAACTTGATTATGAAGTTTTCAATTCTAGTGAGTTGAAAACTTTGATAAAAGAGAATAATATTAAACTTGTAACATGGGGAGAAATAAGAGAAGTTATTTACCCAGACTTAACTGTAAATTAAAGTGTCTGACATTGAGTTTTTAAGAGTTATTTTTACAATTGCTTTTGTTGTAATTGCCTTATGGTGGTTATTCATGAGAAAAAAGAGGTATTAACATTATCTTAATATTGTATTTTTGAAACAATCTATGCAAATCAATTTTATAAAATATCTTTTTCTAGGAATTATATTTTTTTCTTCATGTGAAAAAAAATCTGTAAATGATACTGAATCCTCCCAAGAGGAAATAATATCAGTCTCTTTCCCCGAACTTGGTAGTGATGGTCCATATGAATTGAATAAGGTTTATAATGGAGTTGGTAACTACACAACCTATTATCCTGGAAATAGTCCAATAATCTTATCAGCACCTCATGGAGGTGATTTAACACCAGATGATATTCCAAATAGAACATGGGGGACTACAGTGACAGATACTAATACTAAGCAGTTAACACTTGCTATTATGAACTTTCTTGATTCTAATTATAATATTAAGCCACATGTAATAATTAATAATCTTAAAAGGACTAAACTAGATGCTAATAGAGATAAGGCTGAGGCTGCACAAGGAGATATTTCTGCCGAAAGGGCTTATGATGAATATCATTATTATATATCAAAAGCAAAAGAGAAAATTTTAACTCAATCTAATGATGGACTTTTTCTTGACATTCATGGACATGGACAAAATCCAGATGGGTTTTATGATCTAAGAACATGGCTTGGATATCTATTATCTTCTAGTGAATTAGATCAAAGTGATGAAGAACTTGATACAGAATTTGATATATCAAAAAGCAGCATATATGGTCTTGTAAACAAATCATCTGAAAAATTTTCTGAAGTTCTTAGAGGACCAAATAGTTTTGGAAACCTTCTTGAAGAAAGAGGTTATGAATCGCTACCTAGCATAGTTAGCCCTAGCCCTGAAGGTATGAGGTACTTTAGTGGTGGCTACAACACATATGTTCATGGATCAGCAGAAACTGGCGGAAGCATTAGCTCAATTCAATTAGAAATGCCAGCTCCAGGTATAAGACAAAACGTAACTCAATGGAACGATTTTGCCCAGGCACTATCTGAAGTATTAATTACATATTTTAAAGTTCACTTGAATATTGATCTAATTGAATAAATTAGGCAGAGTTTCTACTTGCATTAATATTTCCAAACATTGATCTTATAACCATTTTCTCAAAAGTCATAATATCTGTTTTTGTTAATGACATTTCGTTAGCCTTATTTATATTCATTAAGGCGTATTGTTGAATAGTGATTAGTGGTTGTACTATTTCTTCTCTAGCAAGAATTGATGCTTTCCCTGCATCTTCATTTTGCATTATTTCTGCAAAGTCAGTAAGTTCTAGAATTAGTTTATCTGTAAGGATATATTCATCATATATTAATTTCCAAAATTCTCCATATTTTTCGTCATTACTAAGATAGTGTGTTAGTTTAAAAAATGATTTTGTTAGACTCATCATGCTATTTGAAATTAAAGTCCTGAAAAATAGAGATTTTTTATAGAGTTTTTTTAATTTACTAAAATCATCATTAACCTTAAAATAATTTAATGCAGTTCCAACACCATAAAAACCTGGCACATTTTGTTTTGATTGACTCCAACTTCCAACAAAGGGAATTGCCCTTAAATCCTCAAAAATAAATTCCAAACTCTTATTTCTTTTAGATGGTCTACTCCCTATATTAGTCTTAGAATAATACCTTAATGTTGTAATCTCTTCTAAATAGCTTAAAAATTTTGGATGTGACTTGAACTTTTTATATGATTTATAACTAATCATAGCAAGAGTATTTAAGATGTCGTAGTTTTTCTTTGTTAATTTATTCTTATCACTTCTAAGCACCTTATTTGAAATACCGGAGCTTAAAAGTTGTTCTAAATTAAATTTTGATGAATCTATAGTACCAAAATTAGAACTAATTGTTTGACCTTGAACAGTAAGTTGAATGTCATCTGAATGTACAGAATTATCTAAAGAGGAGTAGAACTCATGAGTATTACCGCCTCCTCTAGCAGGTGGCCCCCCTCTACCATCAAAAAAAATAGTCTTTATTTTAAATTTATCTGAAATTTTACTGAGAGAAATCTTAGTTTTATATATACTCCAATTAGCCATAAGGTATCCGCCATCTTTAGTTCCATCCGAAAATCCAAGCATTACAGTTTGTTTATCTCCTCTTTTTTTAAGATGATCTCTGTATTCTTTTATATTATACAAGTCTTTTAATATTTCTTCCGAGTTTTTAAGATCATCAATTGTTTCAAACAGTGGTATGATGTCAACAGAGGGTGAATTCCAACCACACATTTTAAAAAGAATAAAAACATTCATTATATCATCTAATGAACTACAATTACTTATTATATATCTATTACATGCTTTCTCACCATTTTTATCTTGTATCATCCTCATAACATTAATACTATTAATTGTGTCTTTTGACTCCTTAGACTTTAATTGAGACAATATACTTTTAGTGTCTAAGTTTTTATTAATCTCTTTTGTGAAATCTGATAAATTTTTATAATCATTTTTTAGTATGATAGATGAGTTATTCATTGAGCATATATTATTAAATACTTTTGAGTGAACTCTTGAGTTTTGTCTTATATCAAGACTTGCGAAATGGAATCCAAATAAAGTAACTTTATTAATTAAATCCGTCACTTTTTCTTGGTATAAACCAAAATAAGATTTATTAAGTTCTTTTTTAATCGAAATTAAGACACTTAAGAATTTATCAACTGTAATTTTTGGGTTTGATTTAACATTGTAAATTTCATCATGAAGGTGATCTTGGAGAGTTTGAAGCTGATTAGATATTTTATCAAATGTTAATCTTCTTTTTAGTTTTTTTATATCCTTAAAGTAATTGTTTAGTACTGCGGATCTTAATTTATTAGAGGTCTTAAGAGTTATATCTGAATTAACAAAGGGGTTTCCATCCCTATCTCCTCCTGGCCAGAAGCCAAAATCAAAAATTGAATTATTTATTTCTTTACCTTCAAAAATATTTTCTTGTAGATAATTGACAATTGAACTAGCTGAGTTATAAAACACGTTTTCCAAATACCATATTAAACTTATAGCCTCATCAAGAGGCGTTGGTTTCATTTTAATATAAAACCTTGTTTTACCTAACTGTGCTAGTAATAGTTTAATCTCATCAAGATCATCTTTATAGATTGCATTTGAAAGGTCAGTTATTATACCCAGAACAGTGTCAGGATAGAACTGTGTAGGATGAGCTGTTAATACTATTCTAACCTTAGTTCTTTTTAAATATAACTTGAGTTTGTTTGATTTTTGAAGATTTACAGCCTCTTCTTTGATATACCGCATTGTTCCTCTTCCATGCATATTGTTAACATAAGGAAAAGCAGCATCCTCAATAGCATCAAATAAAACAACTTGTCTTTCAATATATTTAATGAAATTGAAGAGGATATCATTCTTTTCACAACTATTAATTTTAGGTAAATAGTTACTAAAAAATGAATCGATAATAGATTTAGGATCATTATTATTTTTATATTGACTTTTACAAAAATCCGTGAATAGAGGCAATAGAATTGATGTTTTTTTAAGTGAAGAAAACGGTAATGTTAAAAATAAATTATTGTAAATCTGATATTTTGACAGAACCCTTTGATTGAATCTTTCTATTTTTGGTTTACGAGCCATTTATAATATTTTACGCATAACTAATAGTATCAATACTTTAGATGCTTTTTTATATTATACTAATTTATTATCAATTCTCCAAGAATTAAATCTATATTTGCGCAAAAATTTGAAATGAATTTTAAAGAAATCTTCACTGTAAGTATGATTCTATTTGCTGTAATTGATATAATTGGAAGTATTCCAGTAATTATATCACTTAGAAGGAAGGTTGGTAAGATAGAATCTGAGAAAGCAACAATAGTTGCCTCTTGTCTAATGATTGCATTTTTATTTATAGGAGAAGAAATACTCAACTTGATTGGAATCGATATAAATTCATTTGCCGTGGCTGGATCAATAGTTATCTTCTTTTTAGCACTTGAGATGATATTAGGCATATCATTATTTCAAGATGATCAACCAGAAACGACATCAATAGTCCCTATTGCTTTTCCATTAATAGCTGGCGCTGGAACACTTACAACATTATTATCTCTTAGAGCTGAATTTCAATTATTAAATATTATTGTTGCAATAATAATTAATTCTCTTTTTGTATATATAGTTCTAAAGTCATCAAATAAAATTGCAAATATTCTTGGAAAAAATGGAATAGCAGTTGTAAGAAAAATTTTTGGAATAATACTTCTATCAATAGCAGTAAAACTTTTTTCAACTAATATTGGCCTTGTAACTGGATAACTCTTAAATTTTGAAATACTTTACTTAACTAATTTGTGAAACAACTCTTATAATTGTACTTTAAATATTATGAAGAATATTTTCTATTTAATAGGGTTCGTTTTTATTTTAAGCTGTTCAAAAGATGATAGCTCATCTTCAGATTATTCTAGTTCATCTAATTCTGGATCCTCAATTGTTTCATCTTCTTATTCTTCTGGCCAATCAACTGGAACATCAAGCTCAAGCTCCTCATCAAGCTCAAGTTCTTCTACTAATCTAACAGAACTTCCATCTGGTACATTTGTTTTTAATGTTACTGCTCAAACTTCCTTAGATTACATTGTATCAGTTGCTGACAGTAATCCTACCCAATCAGGTAATGATCCAATATTAAGAGTTAAAGAAGGTGATGAATTATCCTTTAATGTAAATGCTTCTGGCCACCCTTTTTTCTTAAAAACTACACAAGGTACAGGGACAAATGATCAAATAGATGGTGTCAATAATAATGGTACTGACGAAGGCACAGTCACATGGTCTGTTCCAATTGGAAGTGCTGGCACATACTATTATCAATGTGCTCTACATGGCGATATGGTGGGCCAGATTATTGTTGAACAATAGAGACAAAATAATCTATATCTTTTATATAAAATCTCAAAAAAATAAATCTATATTTGCGAAAATTTTGAAATACATTAAATTAATCTCTATATATTTTTTTGGACCAGCATATATTTATATTGGAATAAGACACTTTACTGAACCAGATTATTTTTTATCAATAATACCTAATTATATGAGCTTTCATCTAGAATTGGTTTATTTGAGTGGTTTTTTTGAAATTCTTTTAGGGTTTATGCTTCTTTTTAATAAATATAGAACTATAGCTGCAAGAGGAGTAATTCTTCTTCTTCTAGGAGTATTCCCTGCTAATATATATCTTGCTCAAAGCACTCTAGCACAGTCCATATTAGAAATTACAAAAGAAACTGCAATTATTAGACTTCCTTTTCAAGCTGTATTTTTATTATTTGCTTATTGGTTTACAAAAAAATAAATATTCGTAACTTTGTTTAATGAAGAGTTTCTTTGAATGGCATGAAGAATTTACTTGGAAATTTGCTAAAAAGTTTGGCTTTACCAAATATCAAGTGACACTATTAGCTTGGTTAGAAGGTTTTCTAATTGGATATCTACTCTGCAAGTTTGTTTTTTAAAATAAAAAAAATGATTTTATCAATTTCTTGGAACTGCAAACATACTTGGAAAAAAGCAAGACTTAATACATTCTGGTGTCTATTAGGTTGCTCAATAGGTGATTTTGGCACTATTTATTATTTCCAAAATATTGACCATACCTGGTCAATCACCAGTATAATGATTTTAGCAATAGTTAATGGATTATTAACTTCAATTATTCTAGAGACATTCATACTATTAAAACAACTAGGATTATTCAATGCAATAAAAACAGCTCTTGGAATGAGTCTTATTTCAATGGTTTCAATGGAAATAGCTATGAATATTACAGATATACTTCTAACTGGAGGAGCATTAATAGCTTGGTGGGCTATACCGATTATGCTTACTGTAGGCTTTTTAACTCCTCTCCCCTATAATTATTGGAGACTAAAAAAATATAACGCAAGTTGTCATTAAATCGTTTTCAATGAGCTTAATTTTCCCCCCTTCTAATACTTTTTATAATTGTTTTGATTTTTAACTTAATTATGAGTTTATTTATATCATGAAAGAAAAAATAATTGAAGTACAGAAAAAGTGGGGTAATGGAATAATAAAAATGGGTGAGCTTTCCGATGATAAAGATTCTTTAAAAAATTTCACAAATAATTTTCTTCATGAAATATATAACTTTGAAGGAGATCAATTATTATTCAAACCTAGCAAAGCATCAGAAATTCAATTTAGAAATACAAAGGAAAAAGCTATTTCATACTTTATTGCTGGAGATGATAGAAAATGCAGTGAAGATCAAGGTTTTGCTTTAGCAAAATGGAAAAAAATTAGTTTTAAAAATAGTCAAATTAAGATAATAAATGATTTAGGTTTTGCTACAGGAAATTATTGTTTTGAAAATGAGTCAACAAAAATAAAAGTTGAATTCAGTTTTGGATATATAGAAATAGATAATTCTATTAAAATTTTCCTTCATCACTCATCTATTCCTTATAAAAAATGAATTATTCTAAAATCATCTCAGGTACAATGAATTGGGGTATTTGGGGTAATAACTTATCTACTAAACAGGTATCTGAACTTATTGAAAATTCTGTTGAATTTGGGGTTGATACATTTGATCATGCTGATATCTATGGAGGATATACAACAGAAGAATTATTTGGAAAGGGGTTAATAGAATCTAAAATTGATAGAGAAAAAATAAAACTTATTTCAAAATTTGGGATAATGTATCCATCAGATAAATTACCAATTAAGGTTAAGCACTATGATTACTCAAAAGATCACATAATTAAATCTGTCGAAAATTCCTTAATAAATCTTAAAACTGATTATTTAGATTGTGTTTTAATGCATAGACCTAGCCCGCTTATGGATATTAATGAAATATCCGATACAGTTAATCAACTTTTAGAATCTGGAAAGATTAAATCTTTTGGGGTTTCAAATTTTAGTGCTCAACAAATTCAAGTCTTTGAAAATAAAGTTAAAATTGACTGTAATCAAATTCAATGTTCATTAACTCATTTAGATTCTATTTATGATGGAACATTAGATTATATGCAATCGAAAGGTATAACACCGATGGCTTGGAAACCTCTAGGTTATTTTTTCACAGAAAGCAATGATCAAAGCAAACGAATAGAAAAAAAAATAGATAAGTTTTCAAGAAAATATAATTGTTCTCAAAGTCAAATTCTCCTATCATGGTTGATTAAACATCCTTCTAATATTATTCCTGTTGTTGGAACAACTAAAATTGATAGATTAAAAGAATCTATAGATTCTAGTAGTATTAATTTAGAGTTAATTGATTGGTTCGAAATACTAGAAGCTAGTGTTGGGAAAAGAGCTCCTTAGACTACTTACCTTTTATATAATTATCTATAGAATACTTACCTGGACCGGCAATTATAATAATTGAAAGTGATATTAAATACAATAGTGCAGTCTGATATGATTCAAATGGTTCACCACTTTTAACATCTAAAACAACAATAAACATCATAAATAAGGGAAGTGCTGTAAAAAATCTTGTTTTATATCCTATTATGATAAAAATAGGAGCTATAAGCTCACCTATCGATGCAAGTAATAAGGTTATATCACTTCCAAAGCCAAGAAAACTGTAGAAGAAATCTTCTCCATTAATAAACATCTTAAGCTTTTTAAGTCCATAACCAAAAACAAAAAGAATTGATATTATTACTCTATGTAATAATAGTGCTTTATGTATATATTTACTCATTAGTCAATTATAGTTATAAGCTTATTATAGCCTCATCTATCCACTGCAATCTATTGTTAATCCAATCTTTCATATAACCAATCTCTTCTTTATGAGAATTTGCAACAAATTTATTTGGCCAAATATATCTTCCTAATAAATCCCATCTAGAAAAATTTTGGTATATAGCTCCTCTATCATTAAGATGATTAGTATATCCATCTATTTTATCCATTATAGATTGGTTAGAAAGTAGATTTAATCTAAGATCATTCCATCTTGTCAGAATCGCTTGTTTAAATTCTGGAGATTCCATAAATCTGTTCCACCAGAACGGAACCTGCCAAATATCTCCAGGACATATTTCATTAAATTTAAACCCCCATCCACTTGTAGTCCATCCATTACAATAGTCTGAATTAGCAAAAGCTAAGTTAAAGTCCCATATTGGTCCCATTTTTAATTTTCCATTTACATCTTTATTTAAAAATGTACTCAGTCTATAGCCATCAATATTTTTCGTGATTTCGTTTATTATAAAAAAGTTGATAAATGAATCTATATCTATATAACTCAAATACCCATTTTCTATATTATTAAATTCATCAGACAATAAATTTGACTCAAAATCATTTATATATGTTTGGATATATTCTTTTTGTTCAGTTGAAATTTTTTCTGGTTTTGGATAATCATATATAAAATATATTTCTGATTGATCTGACAGATTACCTTTCGTATTATAATTAGATCTAAATGACATAGATGAATCATAAGTGGTTCCTGATGATGAATCACCAGTTGCCTTATCAATTTTAATTATATAACCCCCATTTGCTGAAGAACCTGAATGTTTTTTTACATCTACCCTGTTTTTATCTCTTTTGATTTTTTCCATTAAAATATAAACACCCTTATAATCACCATTAATTGATAAATTGTAAAATTTTGTATCACTAGCCTTGTAACCTATTAGATTAGATAGATCAAATGTTAATTTGTTTCTTATTAACGATTTATCACTATATGGGCCATAAAATATCCAATCCTCTTCTGGTGAAAAACCTCCTAGAGAAACATCTATATCATCATTAAAGTCGCTACTCCTAGTCTCAAATCCATAAGACTTTTTATCAAACATTTGTGAAGAGCTACCCCTAATCTCAATACCTATATTATAATCAGATTTAATTAAGTCTTCTTCAATAAGACTTAATGTAGCATTAATCTTAGGTTCATCAACAATTTCTTCTCCTAGGGTTGATATGATTGCTTCAGGTAATCTTTGAATGTTTTCACCTGTATAGCTAATTTCGGATTCTCCATCATCTAAATCAAGGGGTTCAGGTCCATGACAAGAAATAATAAATGGTATGATTAGAAAACAAATAAGGGATCTTATTTTATTATACATAGAGTTTTTAAGAAAACATTTCTTCATAGATATTATCAATAAATCTAGCTAATGAAAAATCTTTTTCAGTAATAGCATTTAGACTATGTGTGTGCAATTCAATTTCTAGTATGTTATATTCATTAGTTAATTTTGGATGATGATTTATCTTTTCAGAATGATCAGCAACTATATTCATAAAGCTAAATGCATTCATAAAGGTTTTAAATGAAATTTTTTTATATAAAATATTATTCTTTATAACCCAACCATCTAAAGCTTCTAGACTTTCTTTAATCTTATTCTCATCAAGTATCTCAGACATTCACCTCTTATTTAAAATATCTCCAAATATAATATATTGGAATTAATATTACAGCTATAACTATTGAATAGAATAATATATAAGCTATCAATATAAGAATCAAACAAATAAAAATTATCCTTACTATAATTGATAAAAGTGGATGAGACATTATATCAGAATAAAGTTTCTTTAATAATTTGATTAGTTGGTTCATTATAGACAAAAGTATAGCATTAAATTATTAATTTTTATTATAAAAAAACGATATTTGTAATATGAAAAAAATATTATTAATTATTTCAATAATTCTTTTTTCTTGTAATCAAGACACAAAAGAAAAATTAGTCGTTTATCAATCACCTACTTGTGGTTGTTGTTCTGGTTGGGTAAGCAATATGGAACAAAACGGTTTTAATGTAGAGTCAATTAAGACAAATGATATGTACTCAGCAAAAGTCAAAGCTGGTATTGATTATACACTTCAATCATGTCATACTGCATTTATTGGTAATTATTTTGTTGAAGGACATGTACCATCTGATGCAATAACAAAACTTTTATTAGAAAATCCTGACATTAAAGGAATTACAGTTCCTGGAATGCCTGCTGGAAGTAATGTTCCAGGAATGGAAACAATTAATGAAAGAGCAGAATTTGATGTTCTAGCTGTTAATCATGATGGTTCCACATTTATATGGAAAAAATACCAATAATTTAACCACATAAATTTTATGAAGGTTAAATCTATTTGTCTTCTGTTTCTAATTATTTTTTCTTCATGTAATAAAGAAGATTGTTTTACAATAAGGGAAAAAAAGATTATTGACGGAAAGTATTATTTTTATTTTAATACTCCATTAAATGATGGTCCAGGATATTCATCGGGAGATGGTTTAAATTCAGGTGGTTATATTCCTGATAAATATTCTTCTGGTATAGTAGATAAGGATACTTATGATTCAACAAATATTGGAGATAAGTACTGTGAATAAAGAAACCTGCCCAAAAACAAAGGCAGGTCTCTATAATATATAAATCAGATACTACTATTAAACTATTAAGTAGGTAAATAAACTCTACTATTAACATGGTATAATTGTAAAGCAAAATTATATCTTCAAAAACAGAGGTTAAATAAAACAAATGATTATTTTTTAATTTTTATCAATATTTAAAAAAAAGTGGTTATTTTTTAATACTTTGATTTATTAATATTGTAAAAATTATTAATTTAAAAATGCTGAGTAATAATTACACAAAAAGTTATATTATATTTTCATTATTAATAATGTCTTGTAACAATGAAATAACTATCAACTCAATGGAATCAAATCAATTAAAAAATGAAACTAGTCTTTATCTAAAACAACATGCTGAGAATCCAGTAAATTGGCAAAGATGGTCAAATTCAATTTTTGGCTTTTCTGGAGAGTTAGATAAATTGGTAATTGTTAGTATAGGATACTCTAGTTGCCATTGGTGTCATGTAATGGAGGATGAAACTTTTACGGATGAAATGATTGCTAAATTAATGAATGATAATTTTATAAATGTAAAAGTTGATAGGGAAGAAAACCCTGATGTTGATCAAGCATACATGACAGCATCTCAACTAATGACAGGTATGGGAGGGTGGCCTTTAAATGTTATTACTCTTCCTGATGGAAGTCCAATATACGCTGGGACATACCATACAAAAGAGCAGTGGTTTGACATATTAAATAGAATTATTCGAGTTAAAGAAACTAATTACGAAGGTCTTGAAGAAATAGCTAATAATGTAAAAAGTGGAGTAATTGATATAAATACAATTACAAAGAAAAATGAAGTATCTGAATTCGATAAAGATTTTTTAAGTAGAAATACAAAAATTTGGTCAGATAAATGGGATACAAATAATGGTGGAGATATAGCTCAACAAAAATTTATTTCACCTTCAAAATATCAGTACTTAATAAATTATGGCTCTATTTATAAAGATGAACAAATACTTAATTATGTTAAAAAAACATTAGATATAATATCTAATAGTGGGGTAATAGATATAGTTGAAGGTGGTTTTTATAGATATACGATTGATCCAGAATGGAAAATTCCACATTTTGAAAAAATGCTTTATGATCAGGCTCAAATGATTAGCTTATACTCTAATGCATATAAATTATTCAAAACACCTGAGTATAAAGATCTTGTTTATCAAACTATTAATTTCCTTAACAATGAAATGAATTCATCAAATGACTTATATTATGCTTCAATGGATGCTGATACAGATGGTGAAGAAGGAAAGTATTATTCATTCAATTTAAATGAAATTGAATTAATCTCTAGTGAACAAACTGATTTATTTAATTCATACTTTAATATTGACCTAGATAAACCATGGGATAATAACAAGTTTCTTCTAATACCAAAAAGAGACTTAAAATCATGGCTTAGTTCAAATTCATTAAATGAAGATGAATTTTCAAAAATGAAAGAAAGGTGGATTAGTGAGATATTGAAGATTAGATCTAAAAGGACAAAACCTCGAATAGATGATAAGACAATTATTTCATGGAATGCACTATCAATAATTGGTTTGATTGATGCTTATGAAGCATTTAAGGATGATCTTCTATTAACTCAAGCCAAAGATAAGTTTAACACTCTTCTAAAAATGGGGTATAAAAATAACATGTTAGTTCACACCTTTAAGGACAGACAATACCAAGATGGAGTTCTAGAAGATTATGCTTTTCTAGCTAAAGCTGCAATGAGACTTTTCCAAACTACTGGAGAGGAGTTTTATTTTAATAAATCTAAAGAGATAATTGATGATAGTATTAAGTATTTTAAAGATGAAGAGTCTGACTTATTGCTTTATACAACAAACAAAGATTTATTTACTAAAATTGTTTCTATAGATGATGGTGTTATCCCTTCACCTAATTCAATTATTGCTGAACAATTATTTAATATTGGACATATAATTTTTGATGATTATTACCTTGATCAATCAAATAAGATGGTCTCTTCTGTTAAAGAAATAATTGACGGAAGTATTAATTATTATTCTGTTTGGGCAAACAATATTCTAAATAGAGTTGAGTCATTTTATGAAATTGCTGTTATTGGTTCAGATTCAGATTCTAAAACAAAATTAATTTCTGAACAGTTACTTCCTAATGTAATTTTGGTGCAATCTAATACTGAGAGTAATATTCCTTTGTTTGTGGATAGATTCTTTGAAGATGAAACCTATATATATGTCTGTCAAAACAAAACTTGTCAAAGACCAGAAACAAGTATTAAATATGCTTTAGAGCAGATACCTTATTTAAAGACAAACTAAAATGAAAAAAATATTTCTATTTATTATAGTTTTAATTATTAGCTGTTCAGAAGACAATAAAGGCTGTGAAACTTTTTTGGATTGCTTAAATGGGACATATTGGTCAAGTGAGGATAATGCATCAATATGGAGGTTTTTTAATGATAAAAATGGTGTGTATCTGGATGTTCATGTCAATCAAGGAGGATGTTATATCTATGAAGACAATAATATGGTAGGAGCTTCATTTAAATTTCAAACAAAAAAGAACCTTTCAGAAGACTATGCAGGATCTAATTGGCTCTACACAATTGTAAATGACTCTCTTATAGAAAAAACAATGTCCGCTGGCGGAAATACTTACTATTTTATTAAAAGAGACAAAACATACTTTAATGAAATATTAGATCTTGGAACTTGTAATTAGAGTTTTATAAATATTTTCTTTTTGAAAAGAATATAAGCTGGTAAGAAAATAATAAGAACATATATAACAGCATACATAAAAGATACTAGCTTATCAGGTATTCCAAGTCCAGTAATTAAATCAAAGAACTCTTTATTAGGATAAAAACCTAGAAAATAATTACTATAAAATATAGAGGATAATACACCTGCTAGAACATAGCAAAAGATTGAATTAACCCCAAATACATGAGCAAATTTAAATTTCTTGTACCCTAAGACATCTATGATGTATACAAAAGCTGCTGTTAACAGAAATGACATTCCTCCCATTAAACAAGTATATGAAGTACTCCATAGATTTTTATTAACTGGAAAAGACCAACTAATTGCATCGCCAATAAACACAAGAATTACACCAATTAGAAATAGATTAATCAGTTTATCTTTCATATCCTTTTTACTAACTAGTATACCTCCGGCTATTAATCCAAAAATACCAGTTACTATTGATGGAAAGGTTGATAATATACCCTCAGGATCCCAAGTGCCTTGCCACATAACTCCAGGGAGATATAAACTATCTATATAATGAGCCCAATTCCTTTCTGGAATACTAAGATCAGGAACACCAATTCCTGGAACAGGGGCAAAAACCATAATTATCCAATACAGGATTAAAATGGTAGCCGCAATATAAACTTGTTGTTTCTGTTTAAAAAAGAGATAAATAAGACCACAAAAAAGAAATACTACTGAAATTCTTTGAAGGACCCCTGTCCATCGAATATTTCCTAGATCAAAAGCAGGCCATATCCATAAAAAAAGTCCTACTAGGTATATCTTTAAAGCTCTCCACAATATTTTTTTTACAAGTGAAGATTTATCTACTGAGTTAAGTTTTTTACTCATTGAAAGAACAATGGATACACCAACTATGAATAAAAACATTGGAAAAATATAATCGGTTGGAGTTAAGCCATTCCATTTAGCATGAAGCAATGGAGCGTAGACATGGTCCCAAGACCCAGGTTGATTAACGATTATCATAAAAATAATTGTTAATCCCCTTAAAACATCTATAGATAATAATCTCCCTTTCATTTAATTCAATTTATATACTTACAAAGTAGTAAAAAATTTACTTATTAACTTTGATATGATTACCTCCCCTACCGGTATTATCAAATAATCTTAGATGGACAATGTCATCTTCATTTATTTTAAATGGAGAGATATAATTGTTACTATTAGAATTAGGAACTGATCCATCTAAAGTATACTTTATCTTTAATCCTGGGAATACTGTATTAGCATAAAGAGAATCGTTAATTACAACTCCCCCTGGTTTAGGCAAATCATAAGATAGGCCGCCAAAGATATTATCAATCATAGGCAGAACTCTTTGCCCAATATTATTAGTAAACTTGTTCCATTCCATTTCTAAGGTTTGATCTTTAAGTTCTTTATCTGATATTTTCATCCATGAATCATCTTGAGACCATGCTTTTTGTGAAAAGACTATAATATTTGGCATAAACATGTAATCAAGAATATCTTCATTAACTATTGTTTCACTCCATATCTGTGACTGAACACCTATTATGTTATCTCTATTATTTGGATTTAATTTTTCAGATTTATTGATATAATCAATTGAGATATTATTTTTTTTAACCCCATATGAATCGTTAAAAATATCAAATACATCAACAGTCCACATATCTTTATAATCAGCATAGCCACTCCAAGAGAGCCCAATATTATCAAAATCTTTATCATCTACCATATCAAAATAAAATGCACTTGAATTACTCATAATGGTCTTATATCCAAGATTAGCATATTTATATATCATATCTTGTCTTCCTCCACCCCAATCATTTTTCCACACAAATAATAAAATATCATCTCCTTCAAAAAAGTTTTTTATCTGGGTTTCAGATTGATTCTTTTCTGTTAGTTTAAGTAAAATGTCATCCCAACCTGTCATTGTTAAATTATAAGTAGATAATTTATCATAAATTCTTTTTTGTTGATATTCATACAAAGCATTATAATCACCAGATATAGATTTTTCTCTCATAAACTCATCACAGATTGGAGATTTTTGCCATGTACCATATGGAAGTTCGTCAGCACCAACTCCAAATTTTTTCATTTTAACACCAGCTTCTTTATACATTAAATAGATCTCATCAATTACTTTTTCATAAAAATTAAAAGCACTCTCTCTACAAATACAAGCAATATTATCATCAAACCCTTGAGCTGAATAGTATTCACTTTGATCATCTGGATCACTCAGCCAATATTTCTCAGCTTCTTCCTTATCTCCAAGTTTTATATATTTCTGATATCTAACATTCATAGACACAATAGCAGACCTAATATGAGAAGGAAAACTAATTTGAGGTATAACTGTTATATTTCTATCATTGGCATACGATAGTATATCTATAAATTCTGACCTAGATAAATAACCAGAACCTGAAGAATCAGTATAAGGACCTGATCCATAAATTGGTATAAGATTGTTAAATTCATCTTTTGTAAAACCTCTTTTTGATCCAACCTCTGTCAACTCTTCAAGGCCTGGAATTTCAAGTCTCCATCCTTCGTCGTCAGTTAATCTAAAATCTAGATAATTAATTTTAAAAAAGGACATATAATCCAAAATTTGCTTAATCTTTTTTGGACCATAAAAGTTCCTTGAGATATCAAGGAGCATCCCTCTATAGGAAAATTTTGGAGAATCATTAATTTCTAAATTTCTTATCGGTGTATTTTCTAATTGAGATACTAAAAATATTTGTTTCAGAGATTGAATTCCATATAATGCACCTGATCTATGTGAAGCAAAAATTGATATATCATCATTATCAATATTTAATATGTAAGATTCTTTTTCTAGGGTATCTAAAAAACTTACTTTAATATCAATTTTATTATCATTTGAGACAACATCAACAACGCCAGACATTAAAGACTTAATCAAGTCAAAACTTAAATTTAAAGATTGATCAACATCGATCGAATATTTATTTTTCAAATCTATCTCACCGTCTAATAATTCTATCTTATTTGGGGTAGGAACAATCAAATCAAGCTGAGACTTATCTAATAGTTTACTTGAGTAGTTATTGTTAAATCTATCATTAGCTGTTGGAATATTAAGATCTTCAACATCTTTAGCATTTTCCCACAAATTGATAAACTTAACATCTATAATCTCATCATTTATTACTACAAAACCACCCATAGGAAAATCAGATTTTCTTCTAACTACTCCTTTTTGTTTTAAGTCAAAGGAAATAGATTCGCCTTTGTTAAGTGTATAATCTTTACCAAATGATAAAATATTATAAGATTGTCCACCAACATATTCATACTTAAGGTTATTAGGTAGTAATCCTTCATCTAATCTAGCACTTATTTGATTCCAATGAAGTGACCATAAAGAAGAAATATCCTTGCTTGTTTTATTTGTTATATCAAGAGTAACATTTATTCGGTTATCCTCAGTGCTAAATTCATTTATTGTATATATAACTTCAATTACTGGTTTATTTTGAGAACAAGAAATAAGGAAAAAAAATAAGAGTAGAGTTGATATTTTCTTCATAAGATTTTTTATTAAGAAAAGAAGTTACTTATTTATTCTAGTAAACTCAATAAAATCATCATTTTTAGCAGAAACTATATAGTCTATATTACCAATTTTAATAAACTCCATATCCTTCACATCACCTTTAACAAAAAGTCCACTCTCTTTAGATGGAATAGCTGTAAATCCTTTTTCTTTTGTATAGCTCAATAATAACCCAACACTTGCATCATTTCTTGGAGTTTCAACTTCTGAATTATACATATTACCTGATATTATTATATCCTTATAACCATCATTATCAAGATCTTTACTTAAAATCTTGTTTATAGCTGAAAGTTGTGAATATTTAGGTAGGTTTTTCATTATAAATTTATCTCCTGTATTCTCTAGATAAACACTTGAAAATGTTTTAACGTAGTAGTGAAGTGAATTTTCAAGAGCTGGTTCAGTGTAAACATCTTCTAAAGTAGCTATTGAAAAAGCATCATAATCTTGAAACTTCATTTTAATGGCAGGAATTTGATCAGAAGAACATTGCCTTCCTCTTAGTGGATATTTATCACCATCGTTATAGTAACTTAAAACAATATCTCCACTTTGGTTTTCATCAAAATCATTATAATAAATATCAAATGTTTCATCAGATGATGCTTGATATTTATAGTTATTTCCAAGATTACCTACAACTAGGTCCATATCACCATCATTATCAAAATCTTCAGAAACTATATCATACCACCATCCATTAGTTGAATCGGAATCAATAAACGATTCATCTTCTATAAATGTTCCTTGAATATTTTTATAAAATTTTATCGGCATCCACTCACCTACTACTATAAGATCATCCCAAGAGTCATTGTTATAGTCTGTCCAAACAGAAGAAGAAACTAAACCAATGTCACTAAAAGGAAAAATAGAAGTGTCCGCATTAATAAATTTTACTTGCTTACTATCACTTTCATTAATAAGAAGTCTGCTTTCAGCAGGGAGAGGGTAATTACCAGGAACAAGCCTACCTCCAACAAATAAATCTAAATCACCATCTTTATCAAAATCATTAGCTGAAACTCTCATCCCACTTGTAAAGTTAGATGGGATAGAATTGACAGACTTAAGTAGATTTCCCCTTCCATCATTAATATAAAGTCTATCTATTAAATATGGAGAATCTATATCAAATTCATTACCACCAGAAACAATATAACAATCGTTATCTCCATCATTATCAGCATCAAATAAAATAATATCCATATCTTCATAAGCACTATCTTCTTTAGAAAAACCATATAATTTATTTCTAAATTTTCCGTTTTTTAGTTGAAAATAAAATGCTGTAGGTTGATCTTTAGCACCACCAATTACAATATCATCTAATCCATCACCATTAATATCTCCCGTTGCAATTCCAGGTCCTAGTTTTGAGTTCTGGTGAGGCAGTAAAACTTCTTTATCATAATCATTATAATCATTCTCTATATGTTTATGTTCTACTATTTTTTCTGAAACAAAAAGTAAGTTATCCTCTTCTTTAATATTAGTTTTTTTATTGGAATAAGAATCCTTAATGTCTAGCGTTATCATCTGATTAATACCTGGATTAATCAATTCATAATAATTTCCGTTTGGCCATTCAATCGATATTAAATCAATTGAAGTATTATTTGATAGTCCAAAATGGAATTCTGGTGATACTGAAGATTGAAAACCTCTTGAAAGAGTCATCTCTTGCATTTGGTTTAAATCATTTGACTTAACAAAAGCTCTAGCACCAATACCAAATGGATTTAATTCGGAACCTTTAAGTTTAATTTTTACATAATTATGAGATGAATTATTTTCAAATATTTGAGCTTCTTGGTCAATATTATTTACTATTATTTCTAGATCTCCATCATTATCTAAATCTGCATAAGCAGTTCCATTAGAAAAGTTTTTTAAATCTAACCCCCAGTCTTTTGTTACATTAGAAAAACTCAAATCTGTATTATTCTTAAAAATAAAATTAGATATAGGCTCTGAAGGAATATTTTGCGAATAATATAAAAGACTATCTTTTGCCATAGGTCTTAGTTTTAATTCATTAAAATAATCTCTATGATTAATCTCTCTTCTTGTTCCATTTGAAATAAAAATATCTTTCCATCCGTCATTATCAAAATCTGCAAATAATGGTCCCCAACTCCAATCTGTAGAGGATATGCCCGATAATCTAGATACATTGCTAAAAAATGGCTTATTTCCATTGAATACTCCTCTATTTAACTGAAGAGTATTATGCATATACTGATAATGAAAACCATAATTTACAGTACTCCAAAATAAGTCTACATTCATACTAGCCATATTAGCTTTCGACCTTCTATTATCTCTAGCATCCATGTCTACTTGGATATAATCAAGGTTAAAGTCATTATTAAAGTCTGCAATATCAGTACCCATTCCATAAAAAGAAGTTTGACTAGTTGACTCTTTTATTATATCAGTAAAAGTGCCATCTTGATTATTTAAGTACATATAGTCCGGTGAACTAAAGTCATTTGAAACAAAGATGTCAGGGTAAGAATCATTATTAATATCCCCTATAGTAGCACTTAATGTAAGACCATATGATCTTAAACCAGCTTCATCGGTAACTTTAGTAAAAACACCATTGTCATTTCTATATAAATTATCTGATTCATCATCTTTAACATTTTGCATTTTATAGTAATAGTATGCATTTGGAGCATCAAAAGGCGTAGGAGGATAATTTGCAACGTATAAATCTAAATCACCATCTTTATCATAATCAAAAAAAGTAGCTTGAACACTATTTCCAATATCATCTATTCCATATTTTTTTGCTGATTCAGTAAAGGTTTTGTCTCCATTATTTATATATAATTCATTATTTTTTGGACTGAACTTTCCTCCAACAGAACAATAAATATCTAACAAGCCATCATTATTAATATCAATCATTGTAGAACCTGTATACCATCTATTATCCCCTTCAATACCAGAAAAATTAGATATATCCTCAAACTCCATATTTCCTTTGTTTAGATATAATTTATTTTCCACCATATTACCTGTAAAATAAATGTCAACTAAACCATCATTATTAATATCTCCAGTTGACACACCCCCTCCCATATAGATATATGGATATGTAAAGTAGTTTAACGTATCATTTTCGATAAGCTTATTAATAAATTTTATTCCAGAATTATTACTTGATAGTAATGAGAATTTTTTCTTATTAACTCCTTTAGAACAAGAAGCTACAAGAACAATAAAAAATATTAAAAAAAGGTATAAACTGAATTTTTTCATCTTACGAATTTAGATAAAAAAAAAGCAGGATAAATAAATTTATCCCGCTTTTTATTTTTAGCTAGTTATTTTGATTAATGCCCAGGGTTTTGCGAAAGCGCACCTGCAGATTGATCAATAGCATTTAATGGTATTGGAAGAGCAGAATGTTTCGATTGAACAGGAAACGATCTATCTGAAAAAGGAGTAATAGTTCTCCCTTCATTTGCAATAAAAGCGTTTAATGTAGAAACAGTATTACCCCATCTTCTTATATCAAAAAGACGTTTTCCTTCCATTCCTAATTCAATTCTTCTCTCATGTCTAACAGCTTTTCTAGCTGTAGAAGCATCAGTCCAAGCTGAATTATATGTATCAATTACGTAGTTAGGAGAAGAATCAGCACGTGGCGAATTCTTAGCTCTTTCTCTAACTTGATTTACATAACCTCTACCTTTTTCTAGGTTTCCAGTTTCTATAGCAGCCTCAGCAGCCATAAGTATAACGTCAGCATATCTTAAGATATGGAAATTAATTCCAGATCTTTGCTGACCCCAACCACCAGTACCTCTGTTACCATCATCACCAGCAGTATACATACTCTTCTTATTAGCATAAGGACCAGAAACATCTGTGAAAGATGCTCTAATGTTCTCTTTACCAGTAAAAGCACCAAAACCGTTAAAATCTATACCTCTTCTTCCGATAGTATAATCGATTCTAGGATCTAGTGGACCTGTATGAGGAGTAAATGCATCATTTGTTTCAACATAATAGTCATTAGCTATGTCAGTAGTCATCCAAGTATCAAGTAATGGTAAACCATCTGCACCAGTTTGGAAAGCATTTGCTAAATCTTGTGTTGGTTGGTAAAAACCACAACACATTCCACCTGTCATAGGTCCTATAGGCCAGTTTAATGTACCACCTATGTTACCTTGGAAAGATTGACCAGCATCTGCAGCGAATTGGATAGCAAAGATATGCTCTGATCCGTTTTCACCGTCAGTTCTGAAATTAGCAAAATAGTCTGAATTAAGAGCATATTGCCCTGAATTAATAACTGCGTCTAAATTAGAAAGAGCAGTTGACCATTTACCTTGGTGAAGCTGAGCTTTACCTAGATAAGCTTGAGCAGTAGACTTAATAGGTCTTCCAGCTTCAGAATATGATCCTCCTCTAGAAGCTGGTAAGTTTGCCATTGCAGCAGTAAAGTCTGCCTCAATCTGAGACCAAATTGGTCCAGAATTAGGTTGATTGAACTCATTATCAGAGAAATTCTGAGTTGATATAAAAGGTACATTGACCCACATAACTTGAATTTCAAAGTTGAAGTGACCTCTCAAGAATCTTGCTTGCGCAGCTTGAACTGCAAATTCATCCGGGTTGTCTGATTTATTTATTAAATCAAGTACCCCATTAGCTCTATTTACACCTGCGAACAATGCCAACCACTTACCATCAACATAAGGGTTAGTTGTTTCCCAGTTAAATAATTCTAACGCTAATAAATCTGGCTGATCACCATCTGTTGAACCTTTGTGAGCATCATCTGATATCACATCCAACCACCAGTTATCACCAGTAATATGCCAATCTGCAGCAAAACCATTTCTTACTCCATCAAGAACAGAGTAAGCTCCAGTTAATAAAAGATCAACACCAGTAGCATTTTGTAGTGATGCATCACTTAATGCACCTACAGGGTCTATATCAGTAAAGTCATCTGAACAAGAGACTAAAAGAGAGACCGATAATAAAATTGTTAAAAACTTTTTCATTTTCTTTTTTTTACAGGGTTAAAATTTTATGTTAATTCCAATAGACGACAACTTATATGTTGGATATTGTCTGTTATAAACTCCAATATCTAAAGCTCCACTCCTTGGTACTTCAGGATCTAAACCTCTGAAGTCAGTAAGTGTAAGCAAGTTACGTCCGTTATAATATACTCTTGCACTCTTAGCTCCAATTTTAGAAGCAAGGGTATCAGAAAGAGTATATCCAATCTGAAGAGATCTTAATCTTACATAAGAACCATCTCTTACAAAGAATGAATTCGCCGAAGTAAATTCATTATTCAATGTAGTTTCACTAAGAGCAGGCATATCAGTGTCTGTGTTTGTAGGAGTCCAAGAATCTAATACAACAGTACTTCTGTTTCCATTAAAGAAATATGGTGATTCGTAATAAAGAGCAGTATAATCAAAAATTTCATTACCAATAGAACCATTCCAGAACATACTAAAGTCCCAAGGACCTTTTTGTAAAGTAAGGTTTAGACCAAAAAGTAAATCTGGGTGAGGATCACCAATTTTAGTTCTATCACCATCATTGATTACTCCATCTCCATTTACATCTTCATATTTAAACCTACCAATACCAGCACCGTCTTGTTGAGCATGACCTGCAATTTCTGCAGCACTCTCAAAAATACCAATTACGTTTCTTCCATAGAAGTAAGAAATTGGCTCTCCAACTGATGTTCTAGTCATAGAACCTATTCTATCAGAATATCCAGCATAGAATTCACTGATAAGCTCAGTAACTTCATTTGAAGCTTTTGTAATTTCAGCACCAATAGAATAGTTCAGTCCTGAAGTTGTAGCACCAGTATAATCTAATGACAAATCAAAACCTGTAGACTCCATTGAACCTAAGTTCGTATAAGGAGCTCCAGCGTCAATCGCTGTCGTACTAATTTTCTGAGTATCTTGAGCTACTAAACCAGTTGTTTCATTTTTAAAAACATCAATTGTTGCTTGAAGTTTATTATCCATGAATCCCATATCTAAAGCAAAGTTTGTTGAAGTTGTAGACTCCCATGTAAGATTAGGGTTACCTTTTGATGCAACATATGCACCAGCAGTTGCACCACCACCTCCATTAAAGTTATACCAACTTAAATACTCATTTATATATGAAATATTTACATCTAGATTAGATCCACCAATATTTTGGTTACCCATCTCACCGTAAGAAGCTCTTACTTTTAATGTATCAAAAATATTACTATCAAAACCATCCTCAGCGCTAATTAACCAACCAAGACTACCAGATGGGAATACTGCATTACCTTGCGCTTTAGCAAAACGTGAAGTGTCATCCATTCTAACTGTTGCAGTTCCAAAATATCTACCGCCATATGACCAGTTAGCTGTTCCAAAATAAGAAAATAGTGACCAACTAGATTCACCAGAGTTATTAATTACTGGAGTACCAGAACCATTACCTAATTGGTAAAATCCTGGATCTTCAAATAAATAGTCAGTTCTTTTGATACCATATCCTTTATAACTATTTTTTACAGCCTCTGTTCCAATTAGAACGTCTAGAGTATGATCTCCAAAAGAGTCTCTATAGTTTAATGTATTAGAAATTTTCCACTCATTTATTGTAAAAGTGTTTTCATATAAATCATTTACAGAAATTGCTTCTCCATGTTCTGGATTTAATTTTGTAAAGTATCTACCATCTAGATCTCTCATAGAAATACCTGCGTTAGAGATAAACTTCAACTTAGGAGTAATATCATATTTAAAATATACATCTCCAATTACTTTAAAGTTTTTGTTGTAGTCGTCTTTACCTCTGTATAAATCTGAAATCGGGTTATTTGCAATACCCGTTCTTGCAGAGTTTGCATAAGTACCCGCAAAGTTACCATTAGTATCCCTAACAGGTACTAAAGGAGATGAGAAAGCAGCACTTTGAACATGATATGCTCCAGATTGCTGTTCTTTATCAAAAACGGCACTCAAGTTTTGACCTATTACAATTTTATCTCCAATTCTAAACTCTGTGTTTAATCTTGTTGTAACACTCTCAAATCCAGTGTAAACCATTGGACCCTGTGCATCAGTATAACGAAGAGACATGTGATATCTTGCTTGAGCAGAACCACCAGATGCCGTTAACGAAACATTCTTTTGAGTATGAGGATCAAATAATTCATCGAACCAATCTGTTCCAAGTCCACCGTTCATAACTCTAGCAGAAGCACCTTCATAGGCAGCGCCACTAGGCATTGGAACGTTAAGCAAATCAGGTACTACTGGACTAGGGCCAGAACCATATTGAGGGTGAGTAGGAATGTTACCATCGTTAAGAATACTTTCCCAAGTCATGTCAGCATGCTGTTTAGCATTTAACATATCAGGAACTCTTGTAACGTCAGCGATACCAACCCATGCATCTATTTCCATAGTATTTGCTTGGTTATATTGACCTCTTTTTGTAGTAACAACTATTACACCGTTAGATGCACGAGCACCATAAATTGCTGCCGCACCATCTTTAAGTACACTAATTTGATCTATATCTTTCGGGTTTATATCTCTCATTATATTAGCATCTGTAGTTTGAACACCATCAATAACCCATAAAGGACTATTATCATTGGTAGTTGAATAACCACGAATTCTAACAACGGGAGCTGCCCCAGGACCCGCACCAGAAATAACTTGAACACCAGCAACTCTACCTTGTAATGCTTCTGCAGCATTGGTAGCAGGAGTTTTAAATGCCTCCTCTGTGTCTACTGTTCCAATAGCACCAGAAAGTGTTCTTCTTTGTTGAGTTTGGTATCCAGAGACAACAACCTCATCAAGAAGATCAACAGCCGTAGCTAAAGAAATGTTAATCTGTGTTTGGTTTCCTATAGTTACAGTTTGAGAAGAGAATCCCAAACTTGAAAAAGTCAACTGTTCTCCAGTTGACGCATTAATTGAGTAATTACCATCAAAGTCCGTTACAACTCCCCTATTAGTTCCTTCTACCACAATACTGGCACCAGGAATAGGGTTGTTGTTTTCATCAGTAATACTACCAGAGATAGAATCCTGAGAGTAAACGAAACCTGATAATAACATCAATACAACTAAAAAAGCTTTTTTCATGTTAATTATAGTTTTAGTTTATATTATATATATATGCAATAAATATAAGTTAATTTTTTGTTAAACAACAAGAAAAACTTATATAAAAGTCCCTAAATAGGATTGATAAATAATGATTTAATAACAATAAGTCCAATTCATTAAATTATCCTCAAAACAATCCTTAAAAAATTAATATATATTCATAAATATGCAATGTATCTTTTAATCACAGGATGTTAATATCTATTATAAAATATGGTCTATTGAATAATTAATATCAATGAATTACTTTTAATAATAATTGGCCCCGTAGTTCAATGGATAGAACAAAAGTTTCCTAAACTTTAGATATAGGTTCGATTCCTATCGGGGCTACTAATAAAAGTGATTTAATGAATAAAAAGTGGACAATTTCTTTACTACTAATTCTAGTATCAATACTATTATCTATTTTGTTTAATGTGTGGTTATTAATTTTGTTTATACCTTTAGGAATCTATTTATTCAAAGACAATTAAATGGAATGGTATAAACAAAAACAGAGTGCTAATATTAGGGTTTTTAACCTACCTTGTTGGAAGATTTATAAGGTCTATATTTTTTTAATGAGAAAAGTAATCCTTTTAGCCCTATCAACAAATTTTATCTTTGCTCAAATAAATCCTGAAGCTATTGATATAGTTAGAGATAACTATGGGATACCTCATATTTTTTCAAAAACTGATGCTGAACTAGCATATGGTCTCGCATGGGCTCATGCTGAAGATGATTTTGAAACTATTCAACTAGCTTACCTAGCAGGCAATTCAATGTTATCAAATCACTTAGGAGCAGAAGGAGCTCCTGCTGATTTTATCTCAAAATTCATTGGTTCAGAAGAAATTGTTGACAAGAAATACAATGAGATTAGTGATAAGTATAAATCAGTTTTAGATGGGTATGCTCAAGGTCTTAATAGTTATGCAAAGAAGTTTCCCGATAAAGTTCTTTATAAGAAACTTTTTCCACTTACTCCAAAGATGATGTTACGATATGGTCAACTTCAGCTGTTTATAAGATCTAAAGGTGGTGAATGGGTTGGAAGAATATTAAACGATAACTCACAAGAAAATTTTATCGATCAAAGCTTAGTGGGTTCTAATTTTATTGCCATGAATAGTAGCAAAACCAAATCTGGGGAATCATTTCTTGTAATTAATACTCATCAACCTTTAGAAGGTCCAACTTCTTGGTATGAAGCTCACCTTAATAGCGAGGAGGGGACAAATATACTTGGAACTTTATATCCAGGGACTCCCCATATACTGATTGGAGTTAATGAGAACTTGGCATGGTCTCACACATTTAACAATCTAGACATTTTTGATGTATATAAATTAGAAATGACTAAAGGATTAAAATATAAAGTAGATGATAAAGAATATAAACTTAAAAAAGATAAAGCTAAAATCAAGATTAAAATTTTAGGTATTAAGATTCCAATAAATAGAAAGTTTTATAAAAGTATTTTTGGACCTACACTTAAAAATAAAAAAGGTTTTTATTCAATAAGAACTCCAATTCTTCATTCAATTAATGCTCTAGAACAATGGTGGGAAATGGGTAAAACCAAGAATTTTAATGAGTTCTATTCAGTATTAAAAATGAAGGGACTGACAGGAGTAAATATTGCATACGCTGATAAATATGACACAATTTTTTATATGTCTGGTGGGTTAATCCCAAAAAGAGAAGAAGGATATAATTGGAAGGGGATAGTTCCGGGGAATACAAAGAAAACATTATGGACAGAAACATATGATATTGAAGATCTCCCACAGGTCATTCAACCAAAGTCAGGATATATTTATAATGCTAATCATTCTCCATTTAAATCTACTTCTAATGAGGAGAACCCTAATCCAAATAATTTTAATAGTGATATGGGCTTTGAACTATTTGATAATAATAGATCTATACGGTTAAAAAAACTTATTGATGAAAAAGATAAAGTTTCATACGAAGATTTTAAAAAAATAAAATATGATAACACATTCCCGGAAAGGTTTAGTTATATATTTATGGATATAAATCCACTATTTGATATAAAACTAGACCCTAATCATGAATTGAAAGAGATTCTAGATCTTCTTCAAAGTTGGGACAGAAAAACAGATATAGATTCTAAGGGTGCAGGTATATATGGGGTCTTATATTATCATTTATTAAATAATTATAGAGATTATATACTAAAGAATAAAGTTTTATCAGAAGAAGTTTTACTTAGTGCTTTAAGAGAGATTAAAGCATCTATAATAGAAAATTTTGGTTATTTAGAAATAACTTTAGGTGATTTCCAAAAATTAGTGAGAGGAGATATAGAACTTCCTATATGGGGTCTTCCTGATGTTGTAACTACAATGGTTTCCACTAAGCATAAAGATGGTAAACGAAGAGTTATTGCTGGAGAATCATATATAGGTTTTATAAGATTTGATAAAGATGGAGCAAAAATTGAAAGTGTAATTTCATATGGTAATTCAGAAATTCCAGAATCAAAGCATTTTGATGATCAAATGGAGTTATATCAAAACTTCAAACTGAAAAAGGTTTCGATGAATAAAGATGAGATCTATAGAGATGCATTAAGAATATATAACCCCCACTAAACTGAAGTTTATTTTATTGCATTTTTATATAAATCCTCATAGAGTGGGATTATATTTTTAATATCAAATTTTTTAGCATTTTCAAAAGCATTATCTCTAAATTTTTGTTGAAGTTTTGAGTCAGATAATATCTTGATTGAATCTTTTGCCATTTTCCCTGTATCTCCAACATCTGAAGTATATCCAAAATTATTATCTATATTCAATTCTTTGAGTCCACCAATATTTGTTGAAATAATCGGCACTTTTAGAGCCATTGCCTCAAGAGCTGAAAGGCCAAAACTTTCTTTTTCTGAAGGTAAAATAAATATGTCCGAAGAACATAAAATCTCATCTACTTGAGAAGTATTCCCAAGAAAAATTACATTATTTTTTAAATCATTTTTCCTTATATATTCTTTTGCCTTATTTTTCTCTGGACCATCCCCTACCATTATCAGCTTTGAATTTATTTTTTTATTTATTTTTTTAAAAACTTTTAGAACATCATTAACCCTCTTTAGTGGTCTAAAGTTGCTTATATGAATTATTATCTTTTCATCACCTTTAGAAATAACGTTTTTTTCACAACTCTTGTGCTTTTCATTATACTTTTTAATATCAATAAAATTTGGTATGACTTTTATTTCTCTCTTTATTTTAAAAAAATCAATAGTGTCATCTTTTAAGCTTTTAGATACACATGTAACAATATCTGAATGATTAATGCTGAATGTAACAGCAGGTTTATAAAATGGATGATTACCAACAAGGGTGATGTCTGTTCCATGTAATGTGGTAATTATAGGAATATTATAACCATTATCCTTTAGCATTTGTTTTGCCATATATCCAGCATAAGCATGGGGTATAGCGTAATGCACATGTATTAAATCTAAATTATGTTTTGAAATTACATCATATAATTTACTTGATAATGCAAGTTCATATGGCTCATATTTAAATAATGGGTATTCTGGGACTGTAACTTCATGAAAATGGAGATTTGATGTTAATGCTTCTAATCTAACAGGTTGACTATATGTAATAAAATGAACCTCATGACCTTTATTTGATAATTCAATTCCAAGTTCTGTAGCAACAACTCCACTCCCTCCAAACGTAGGGTAACAAACAATACCTATTTTCATTAGTTATAAATTAAAGAATTATAAACAATTTCTTGCATTCTGGTTCTAATATTATGAGTTTGCAATAAGGTGTTTTCTCTTGTTGGATAAGTTCTGTTTGAAAGAAAAATAAAGATTATTTGTTCATCTGGATCAGCCCAAGCTATAGAGCCTGTATAACCAAAATGTCCAAAACTTTTTTTTGAGACCCCTCCAAAAGTTGAACCATGTTTTCCTTCAAGTTGAGGTTTGTCAAATCCTGCTCCACTCCTATTACCTTTATCACAATAATAACAATAGTTAAAAACATCAAATGATTTTTTATCAAACAATCTAATTCCGTCATATATACCGCCTTGTAAAAATGTTTGAAGCATTAATGCGACTTCATATGAATTAGAAAATAAACCTGCATGGCCTGAAACTCCTCCAAGCATTGCTGCTCCTTCATCATGAACATATCCTTGTAATTTACCATATCTAAAAAACTCATCTTTTTCAGATGGAACTACATTATCAATCGATATTTTTTGATAAGGATTAAACATAGTTTTTTTAAGATTTAATTTTCTGAAAATCCTTTTATCAGCTAATACATCTAAACCTTCTTGATATTTATCTTCTATCCAATATTTAATGAAATAAAAAGGTAAATCTGAGTATTTAAATTCTAATGTATCTCTTAATTCACTCTCAATAATTAAATCAAAAATATCTTCTTGATATTTATTTTTTAAGAATAGATTACTTGAAACTCTAGTTGAAAATCTTTTTCTTTGCTTATTCTTATAAAATCTATTTTTAGGTTTTTCTTTTTTATTTAAAGTCTCCTTGTAAAATGGAATCCATGGTCTTAATCTTGCATAATGAGATAGCATATCTTTTAAAGATATATCAGCCTTATCTAATAATTTTTTTTTTGGAAATAACTTGTTAAGTTTTGTATCAAGAGATAGATTTTTCTTTTCATATTCTTGAATAATTAAAGGCATACTTGCAAGTATTTTTGTTATTGAGGATAAATCATATATATCTGAATTTTTTACCTCTCTCTGTTGACTATATGTATGGTATCCAAAGCTTTTGTGATAAATTATTTTCCCTTCTTTAGCTACCAACATCTGAAAACCTGGTGTCATTAATGAGTCTAAAGTAATTCTACCTAATGAATCTAGATCAGATAATCTATTTGGATCAAAACCTAAATAAGATGGCCTTGAGTAACTTAATATTTCCTTTTTATCTTTATACAATCCATGATTTAAAGGGAAAAATTTTGTTGAAACGGGAAATTTACCAGAAAATGTTCTAAATCCTGCCATAAGATCAGCACTTACTTCTTGAGAAATAATGGTATTCTGATAACTTATAATCACTGATTTAAAATTATCTAGTGTATTAAATGAATTTAGACTGTAGGGATTAAGAAATAAGTTTAATATTACATCATTTTTTAAACTTATTTTATTAATAATCTCAACTATATTTTTAGGTATTTTATATGAATTGTAAGGGCTACTATTAGATCCTTGATATGTTATTATTAATGCATCATAGTTAACTTTTTCATATATTAACTCATAAGATAGCTCATTATATCTGTCGATTTTATGAGTTCTATTAAGTTGATTATAGAAATGATTACCATTTTCTCCGAAACTTATATGAAGGTATTTTTTATCCGAATCTAGCTGAATTACATCATCTTGATTTTTAACTAAAGTAATAGCTGATTCCATTGCTTTTGAATAAAGCAATGTGTCTTTAGGTGTATTTAATTTTTCTAAAATGGCTTCTGATGATATTGGTAAATATTTATCTAAATTTACAATTGCTTTTGCTCTTAATATTTTCTTAACTGAATTGGCTAATCTTTTCTCTGAAATTTCACCTTTATTATAAGCATTAGATATTAGTTTTATTCCTTTAGCTACATCTGTTGACATAAGAAGTATATCATTACCAACTAAAAATGCTCTCAAATCAACATTAACTTTAGGGTCTTGTAAAACACCCTGCATATCTAAAGCATCAGTAACTATTATTCCACTAAAACCTAGGTTCTCCTTTAGGAGGTTCGTCACGATTTTTTTAGATATTGATGAAGGATATTTTTTATCAAGAGAGGGATAAAGTATATGAGCAGACATTATAGAACTCACAATGTTATCATTAATTAATTTTTTAAAGGGGTATAACTCAATTTCATTTAATCTTTTGAGGTTAGATTTAATTTCGGGGAGGCCTTTATGAGAATCATTACTTGTATCACCGTGACCAGGAAAATGCTTAAGAGATGTTATTATACCAACCTCATCATGTCCTTCTATATAAGCTTTAGCTTTTTGATACACATTTTCAGGATCTTCACCAAATGATCTATTTCCAATTATAGGATTTATTGGATTACTGTTAACATCAACAACTGGAGAAAAATTATAGTGTATTCCTAATAATTTATTTTGTTCAGCTATTCTTCTTGAAATATCCTTAACTATTTCATTATCCTGAATAGCTCCAAGAGTCATGTTCCATGGATAAGCAAATACATTATCTAATCTCATTGCAGGGCCCCATTCAGCATCCATAGCTATTAAAAGAGGTGTTTTAGCTTTAGACTGAAATTTATTCATCCATTCGACATGAGAAAAAGGATCTCCAATAGAAAAAATCAATCCTCCTATCTTTTGCTCAACAACAAGCTTTTCAATTTGATCATAATCTGACTGCTCAGGGGAGACCCAATTAATAAATAACTGTCCTATTTTCTCTTCTAATGAAAGAGAATTATATACACTGTCAACCCATTTCTGAGTACTTAATTCTGATAAATTTTCCTGAGAAATTAGGAAACCAGTAAAAGCGAAATAAAAAATAAATAAACGCATCCTATTTAATAAATTGTGAAAGCCAACTATTTTTTAAGTTGCTCTCCCAATTATTCATATAATCAATTTTAGTTTTCACTAAGTTATTAAATATTATAGTCTCTTCACTAATTGATTTATTATTTAGAAGTTCTTTTAGCTCATTTAATTTTAAAGATTTAATATCTTCTTTATCTCTATAGTTAACACTCATTCTGTCTAATAAGTCAATATTTATTTTTTTGCTTAAATCATTAATAAATCTTAATGATAAATCTATTGAACAGCCTCCTGGCGAGTTAAAAGACTCATTGACTGCTAATATTAAAAATCTATTATATTTAATTTCATATGAGACTTCTAGTTCTTGATTATGCGTTTGCCAATTACTTAAAAAGGATTCTGTAAGATTTCTGATTTCATCTAGTTCCTGATTAGAAAAATCTCTATTAGATTGATATATCCACAATCTTGAATCATCCGGAAGTTTATTAAAATCAACAATCATAATTTATAAGTTTTCAGCTTTTTCTACCATTTGAGCTACATCTAAAACAGAAACATCTTTTCCTATTGATTTTATCCCATCTGACATCATAATATTACAAAAAGGACAGGCAACAGCAATTATTTCTGATTTTGTTTTTAAAGCTTCTTCTGATCTTTTAATATTAATATCCTTATTTCCTTTTTCTGGTTCCTTAAACATTTGGGCTCCTCCTGCCCCGCAACATAATGATTTTGACTTACAATTTTTCATCTCTACTAATTCAGAATCTAACTTCTTTATTATCTCTCTAGGTGCCTCATACACATTATTTGCTCTTCCTAAATAACATGGATCATGAAAAGTTATTTTCTTTCCTTTAAAAGAACCACCTGAAACCCTGATTTTACCGTCTTTAATTAATTTATTTATCAACTGTGTATGATGAATAACTTCATAATTACCTCCAAGTTCTGGATATTCATTCTTAAGAGTATTAAAACAGTGTGGACAAGTAGTAACTATTTTTTTAACCTTATATGAATTTAAAATCTCAATATTGCTAATAGCTTTCATTTGAAACAGAAATTCATTTCCTGCTCGTTTAGCAGGATCCCCAGTACAAGATTCTTCTTTTCCTAAAATTGCAAATGAAACATTTGCTTTATTTAAAATCTTAATAAATGCCTTTGTTACCTTTTTTGCTCTTTCATCAAAACTTCCTGCACAACCAATCCAAAATAAATATTCTGGATCAACTCCCTGGTTTTTAACTTCTGATATAATTGGCACCTTCATTACTTATTTTTATTGAAATCATCATCAAAAACT
>Ga0257112_10000123_pt1 | contig 33036 bp, 25 predicted proteins | sample LP_taG_5_FD_191565 | JGI IMG/M metagenome (GOLD analysis project Ga0257112, IMG submission 191565) | Marine microbial communities from Northeast Subartic Pacific Ocean, Canada - LP_J_2015_P26_1000m | ecosystem: Environmental > Aquatic > Marine > Oceanic | place: Canada: Northeast Subartic...
AGGCCCCCAGCAGGGCCAGCCCGGCGGCACCGACGTAGAGGCCCCCGTCGACCAGCGGCGAGCCCTCGGCGAGCATCGTCACGACCACCGTGGTAGCCGCCAGCAGCAGGTAGATCATCCCGGGGATCCGGCGCCGGTCGTTGTCGGGAAAAATGTACGGTCCCACGAGGCCGCTGGCGTCGAGGTCCTCTGGGAGGGCGTCACGCACCTCCGCATCCGACACCTCCGCATCCGCATCCGCATCCGCATCCGAGAAGCCGGACTCCTCGGCGGCAGGCATGTCCATGGGCTCGGTCACGGCGCGACCCTAGCGGTGGACCGTCCCACGCCATCAGGCCTCCAACCGGGCGCCGGGGTGGCCGCCACCACCACCGAACGGACCGATCGGGCTCCGGCGGCAAGCAGGGCGTCGGAGGCTGTGGTGAGGCTGGCTCCGGTCGTGACCACGTCGTCGACGAGCAGGATCCGGGCTCCAGAGGGAACCCGACGTGCCCGGAGGACCGGACCCGAGCGCCGAACCCGACCCGGTAGCGACGTCTGGCCGGGGCCGGGGGCACGTAGCAGCAGTCGGCGGGATCGGACCCCGAGACCACGGGCCGTCGAGCGGGCGAGCAGCTCGGCCTGGTCGAACCCGCGCTGGGCGCGACGTTCGACGGTGGTCGGAACCCAGGTCACGACGTCGAAGCCGGCTACCGGGTCAGAACCCACCGCCAGGCCTGCCAGGGCCGAGCCGAGCGCAACGACCGGCCCGCGCACGTTGCCGTACTTGAGGGCCCGGACCAGCCGGCCCGCATCGCCTGCGTAGGACCCCAGCGCCCACACCGGGCCCGCCCGGGAACCTCCGCCCACGCGATCGACGGGGATATCGGCTACGCACCCGCTGCACGTCCCGCCCCGTCCGAGCGGGCACCTACCCCCGCAGGATCCAGCCGCATCCGCGTTCTGGAAGCCGTGCCGAAGGGTTCGCAGGATCGCGGGCCGGGTCATGGTTGCGACCCTAGGTACGGCCCGTGACAAGGCTGACCGCAGCCAGGCAGGCCTGGGTCAGGCTTCGGGCCGGCTAAAGGCAGGGGGGCCGCTCAGGCAGGGCCCCCGGAGGTCACCGCCACGTCCGCCAGACGGTCCAGGATCAGGTCCAGGTTCTCCGAAAGGTCACCCTGGCCGTCGAGCACCAGGTCGGCGAACGCCCGGCACGGCGACACGAAGGCCTCGTGCATGGGCGTCACCGTGGCTGCGAACTGGGCACGCACGCTCTCCGGGGTCCGGCCACGTTCCCGAACGTCGCGGTCCAGTCGACGGGTCAGGCGGACCTCGGCCGGTGCCTCAACGAATACCGAGACGTCGAGGCGCTCGCGGATCGCCGGGAAGGCCAGTACGAGGATCCCATCGACCACCACCACCGGACCCGGCTCCACCCGTCGGGTCCCGCCGGTCCGGGTGTGGGTCGAGAAGTCGTACACCGGCACCTCGGCCGGTCGGCCGGCCAGCAGGGTCGTCAGGTGGGCGACCAGCAGGTCGACGTCCAGGGAGTCCGGATGGTCGAAGTTGACCACGGCACGCTCGGCCGGGTCGAGGTGGACCAGGTCGTGGTAGTACTCGTCGAACCAGAGCACCGAGGCGTCGGAACCGAGGCGGTCCACCAGGCCCCGCACGAGCGTGGTCTTGCCTGCTCCGCTGCCCCCGACCACTCCTACCACCGTGCTCCGCACGGGAAGGGATCATAGGACCGGCATCGGTCGCCCGGTCACCCGGGTCGACCGGATCGGCCGGGCCCGGCGGTCAGTACCGGTAGTGGTCGGGCTTGAAGGGACCGTCGACGGGCACGCCCAGGTAGTCGGCCTGGTCGGTGGAGAGCTCCGTCAGGCGCACGCCCAGGGCATCCAGGTGGAGCCGGGCCACCTTCTCGTCCAGCGACTTGGGCAGCGTCAGGACGGCGATCCCGAGATCCTCGGCGTGGAGGTGCAGCTCGATCTGGGCCAGGACCTGGTTGGAGAAGCTGGCCGACATCACGAAGCTGGGGTGGCCGGTGGCGTTGCCCAGGTTCAGCAGGCGACCTTCGGAGAGCACGATGATGGAGTGCCCGTCGGGGAAGACGAACTCGTCCACCTGGGGCTTGATGTTGATCCGCTGGACGTCTGACATCCGCTGCAGGCCGGCCATGTCGATCTCGTTGTCGAAGTGGCCGATGTTGCCGACGATGGCCTGGTGCTTCATGCGACCCATGTGCTCGGCGGTGATGATGTCCCTACAACCGGTGGCCGTGACGAAGATGTCGGCCTCGTCGATGACCCGCTCCAGGGTGTTCACCTCGTAGCCCTGCATGACGGCCTGGAGGGCGCAGATGGGGTCCACCTCGGTGATGATCACGCGGGCGCCCTGGCCCCGCAGCGACTCGGCGCAGCCCTTGCCCACGTCGCCGAAGCCGCAGACCACGGCTGTCTTCCCACCGATCATCACGTCGGTGCCCCGGTTGATGCCGTCGATGAGCGAGTGCCGGACGCCGTAGAGGTTGTCGAACTTGGACTTGGTGACCGCATCGTTGACGTTGATGGCCGGGAACAGCAGCTCGCCCGCCTCCAGCATCTGGTAGAGCCGGTGGACTCCGGTGGTCGTCTCCTCGGAAACGCCCCGGATGCCGGCCGCGATCCGGGTCCAGCGCTCGGGATCATCCTCCAACGAGGCACTCAGCGTGGCCAGCACCACCAACCACTCCTCCGGGTCATCGTCGGCCGGTCCGGGGACGACACCGGCCGCCTCGTACTCGGCACCCTTGTGGACCAGCATCGTGGCGTCGCCACCGTCGTCCAGGATGAGGTTGGGTCCAGTACCACCGGGCCACTCCAGGATCTTCCGGGTGGCCCACCAGTAGTCCTCGAGCGTCTCGCCCTTCCATGCGAAGACCGGCACGCCCCGCAGGTCGTCCGGGGATCCGTCAGGGCCGCAGACGACGGCGGCGGCGGCATGGTCCTGGGTGGAGAAGATGTTGCAGCTGGCCCAACGCACCTCGGCTCCGAGGATGGTCAGGGTCTCGACCAGCACCGCCGTCTGGATGGTCATGTGGAGCGAGCCGCTGATCCGGGCTCCGGCCAGCGGCTGCTCGTCGGCGAACTCGGCCCGCAGGGCCATCAGGCCGGGCATCTCATGTTCGGCCAGGCGGATCTCGTTGCGGCCGAACTCGTAGAGGGCGATGTCGGCGACACGGTGGTCATCGGCGAGGGGAAGAACAGCGGTCATGACGACTCCTTGTGGACACCCGGGCGAACGGGCATTTAGGTCCGGCTGGGCCGGACAGGTAACTGGAAACGCGGCTGGGGTCGTCTGACGCCGTTCAGGCAGCCACGGAGCACTGATGCTACCGGCAGGACAGCCCGGACCTCAGGCCGGTCGGGCCGGCCGACGTTCCGCAGACTCCCCGGTCCGAGTCGGGTGGGTCGGCACCGGTCGGGATCACCATCGGGGCCGTGGTCGGGACCGCCATGTCGGCGGCCTCCAGGACCGCCGATCTGATCTCCTCCGGCGCCGCCAGCGATGCCCGGACGAGGCCACGGCTGTCGCGTGGATGGTCCACCACCGGCTGGTCCCCTTCGGGACGACGCGGATCCGCCACGGCGGTCAGCCTCCCACCGAAACCCGGTGCGCAATGCCGTCCACCGAGATCCGGTATGCGCCGTCGGCCGCAGGGACCAGCGCTGCCTCGCCCGGTGCCAGCACGAGGTCGTCTCCGACCACGGTCCTGCCTGCGATGGCCACCACGACGTCGGGCCCCTGGCGCCGTCCTGCCGGTTCGCCAGCTCCGGCAGGCGGGTCGGTCCGGACCCGGAGGGTGTGTCGACCCTCGATCCGCCACACGGCGAAGTCCTCCACCGGCACCTCGTAGCGGTGCACGCCGTCGACGGACCGCTGCACGCCGGGATCCCTACCGGGATCCAGCAGGTCCACCAGGGCACCTGTGTCCACATGCTTGGAGGTGAACCCTCCCCTGACCACGTTGTCGCATGGCGTCATGACCTCGAGGGCCATCCCTCCCAGGTACGCATGCAGGACACCCGGTCCCACGAACATCGCCTCCCCCGGTTGCAGCACCAACCGTCGCAGCATCGGGACCAGCAGCAGGGCCGGATCGGTCGGGTACCGGTCGGCCAGCCGGCAGACGACCTCGGCGGCCCGGGCCACGGCCATGCCCGTGACGTCGACAGCGACCTCGACACCGCCCTCGACAATCTCGTTCTCGGACCGATCAGCGGCCGGTCCTCCACCCTCGAGCACATTGCGGGCCGCCCCTACCAGCCGGGCGATGTCACGCTCACGGTCGCTGCCACCGCCACTGCCACCGCCACCAACACCACCGTCACCGCCACCGCCACCGGCCAGTGCGGCGCCCACCACGTTGCGCCAGGCATCCGGGCCCGGCTGGTCCAGCAGGTCCAGGAGGTGGGCCGGAACGTCGAGGGCCCGAGCCACCTCCAGCGCCTCGGGAACGGGCCGGAACCCGCAGAGGGCCTCGAACCGGGTGATGGCGCAGAGCAGCTCGGGCTTGGGACCCGGATCGGGAAAGGAGCGCCTCGGGTCGTCGGGAGCGAGGCCGGCCTCCTCCTCGCGTAGGTATCCGTCAGCGGCGGCCCGGGCATCGGGGTGCGCCTGCAGGGAGAGCGGTCGGTCGGCAGCCAGCAGCTTGACCAGGTACGGCAGGTCAGGCTGGGCCTGCTGATCAAGCTGGCCCGGCTGGCCCCCCTGGTCAGGGTCACCATCAGGCAGGTACTGCCCGTCAGGTCCAGGTCCCGACCCGGCTGATCCGGCCCGGTTGGTTCCGAACCAGAGCTCGGCTTCAGGCCTGCCGGACGGCTCCACGCCACGTAGCGCGGCCAGGGCCGTGGAGGAACCCCAGTCGTAGTGCTGCAGTCGACCGGGCAGTCGGTCCACGATGCGATCGCCCCCGGGTCAGTCGCCGAAGGTGGGCCGGATCCCCTCGGACTCGGCCAGGGCCACGAGACGCCCATGCTCCACATCGTCGACCGTCTCCGCCTCGTCGACGAGCATCACCGGGATGCCGTCCACGACCGAATAGCGACGTCGGAGCCTCGGGTTGTAGAGGGCGGCCTCGCCCTCGAACCAGAGCAGGGCGCCCTTGTCCTCCGGGCAGGCGAGGATTTCCAGGAGCTTCGGGTCCAGGGTCATGGACTGGAGGCTATTGGTCGATCGATCAGGGCCTGCACCTCGGCCGCACGGGCCGCACAGGCATCGTCGTCGGTCGCCTCGACGTTGAGTCGGAGCAGCGGCTCGGTGTTGGACGGCCGGAGGTTGAACCACCAGTCCCCGAAGTCGACGGTCAGGCCGTCCAGCCGATCCTGGGCCTCGTCTGGGTAGTGCCCGGCCACGAACTCGATCACCGCCGCCGGATCGGCAACCGTCGTGTTCATCTCGCCGGACGCCGCGTAGCGATCGAACGGCGCCAGCAGGCCGCTGAGGGGAAGGTCGGAGGCCGAGAGGGCCTCCAGCACCACCAGGGCGGCGATCAGCCCGGAGTCGGCCCGGTAGTTGTCCCGGAAGTAGTAGTGGCCTGAGTGCTCCCCGGCGAACACCGCGCCCTCCTCCACCATGGCCTGCTTGATGATCGAATGGCCGACCCGGGTGCGCACAGCGCGGCCCCCGCATTCGGCGATCACCTCCGGCACGGCCTTGGAGCAGATCAGGTTGTGGAGCACGGTCGCCCCCGGTTCACGCCGCAGCACGCCGCTGGCCACCAGTGCCGTGGTGGTGGATCCCGAGACCGGACGTGCCTGTTCGTCCACCAGGAAGACGCGGTCGGCGTCCCCGTCGAAGGCCAGGCCGATGTCTGCGCCTGTCTCGAGCACCCGGGCCTGCAGGTCACGGAGGTTCTCCGGCTGGATCGGGTCGGCCGGATGGTTCGGGAAGGTGCCGTCCAGTTCCGCAAAGAGGTGGTCGAGGTGGAACGGGAGCCCGTCGAACACCGCCGGCACCACCAGCCCACCCATGCCGTTGGCGGTGTCAACGACGACGCGCAGGGGCCGAAGGGAGTCGAGGTCCACGAACGACCGGACGTGTTCCACGAAGGCCGAAAGGACGTCCAGCGAGGTCGTGGACCCATCACCGACGGCGACGAGGCCGTCGAATCCGGCCAGGATCCGGGCCGCCATGCGGTCCAGGCCCGTGTCACCGCCGACCGACCGGGCGGCCGAGAGGCAGAGCTTCATACCGTTGTAGCCGGCCGGATTGTGGCTGGCGGTGAGCACCGCACCGGGCACGCCCAGGTTGCCGGAGGCGTAGTAGAGCATGTCGGTGGACGCCAGGCCGAGGTCCACCACGTCGAGTCCCTCGGACATCACGCCGGAGGCGAAGGCCGCCCCTAGGAGGGTGCCGCTGGGACGCATGTCCCTACCGACGACCACCCGGGTCGTGTCGGGCTCCTCGTCGCGCACCAGCAGGGCGAACGCCCTGCCAATGGCCCCGGCCAACGATTCGTCCAGCTCCTCGGGAACCCGGCCGCGAATGTCGTACGCCTTGAAGACGGCGCCGACGGCAGCAGGATCCACCTGGCCACGGCCCTCCGTCGCAGGGCCTGCGGCGGAAGCAACCGGGCGGGAACCGGCCGTCGACGGGTCCACGGCCGGAGCCGGATAGCCGCCTCGGCGGGCCAGCTGCCGAACCCTGACGAGGTCCACCACCAGCCGAAACCCGTCCCGCAGGGCACGCACGGTGGTCCGCTCCGAGTTCTCGACCTCGACCGGAACCTCCGCCAGGGTCAACCGCCAGCGCTCGGCGAGGTGGAACAGCTCCACGTCGAAGGCGAAGCCGTCCAACGTCGAGGCCTCGAACAGCCGGTGGGCCACATCGGCCCGGAATGCCTTCAGCCCGCACTGGGTGTCGCGGTACTGGCCCAGAAGCAGTGCGTGGGTCGCCAGGTTCACCAGCCGTCCACCCACCTCCCGGATGCGCCCGGTCCGGACCAGGGTCCGGGTGTCGGTGTGGCGTCGGCTCCCGACCACCATGTCGTAGCCGGCCTCGACCTGGAGGACCAGGGCGGCGGCCTGGGCCGGCCCGTAGGCCAGGTCGGCGTCGGTGAAGACCACGGTCCGTCCGGTGGCCACGGCCACCCCGGCACGCACGGCGGCACCCTTCCCAGAGTTGCGCTCCAGGCGCACCACCCGGTCGGCGCCGGCAGCCTCGGCCCGCTGAGCCGTCTCGTCCGGGGAACCGTCATCCACCACGATGACCTCCACGGGTTCAACCTCCCCGTCCCGACCCAGTGCTTCGCCCAACTCCCGGCGGACACGGGTCACGGCCACGGAGATGCGGTCGGCCTCCGAGTAGGCGGGCAGCACGACGCTGACCCGGAACGCCCCGGCTGCGGGCGACCGGTCGGAGGGACTGTCCTGTTCCCGCCGGATCACCCGGAACAGGAAGGCCCGGTAGGCAATGCCACGTACCCCGGCCGCAGCGGCCACCGCCACCACCTTGGCGGCCAGGTCGCGGCCCGGACCTCCCGGCGTACCGATCACGGCCAGCACGGTCAGGTCGACCAGCCCTGCTACCACGACCACGGCCACGAAGACCCGTCGGATCCTTATCCAGCGGGCGAAGGGGTCGTCGCGCAGGGTGACGAGGCGGTGGAGGCGCCGCGCAACCAGCGCCGCCACGGCCAGGGCCACCACGTCTGCGGCCACCACCGGCCAGCCCCACTCCAGGAGTTGGACGAGGAGGCCCACGTCGACGACGGTGGCGATGAGGCCCACCACGGCGAAGCGTCGCAGACGATCCCTCACGGCGAAGCGACCTCCGGCTCGGTAGGACCCGGCTCGTCGGCATCCGAGCCAACCGGACCAACCGGTTCAGCAGACTCCTCGGCATCCGGGCCATCCGGACCAGCCAGACCAGCCGGCTCCTCGGCATCCCGGCCAACAGGGCCAACAGGGTCTTCCGGGTCTTCCGACCCACAGGCATCCTGGACATCTGGGCCGTCCGAGCCAACCGGTTCAGCCGGCCCGGCGACGCGTCTCTGTACCCATCGGTCCAGGCGCAGGTCTCCGTCGGGCCCGATGCCCGCCAGGTCGAACCAGGGCGCTGCCGGCGACAGGCCGTCAGGCCCCCCTCCGGGTGTGCGCCGGGACCGTCCCGCCAGGACGACCAGGGCGACCAGCCCGAACAGGCTGAGCAGGATGGCGACGACGTCGACACCGGTCCGGCCGTAGGTGAGCGTCACCTCGTTTCCGGTGGGCACCACCACCATGAGGTTCGGCGTGGCGCGCCACGGTCCGTCGGCCCCCGACGCCTCCCAGTTGGGGAAGAAGGAGGCACGCACCATCACCGGCACGCCCACCCGGTCCACGTGGAACGAGATCGAGTCGACACCGGTCGTGATGTCGGTGACGCTCACCGACGGCAGCGACCGTCGCTCCGGCAGCTCGCCCGGGGCGACCCGCTGCCACTGGTCAGGACCGCCGATGGTCCGCGGCACGGCGGACGAGCCCTCCTGGAACACCTCGACGGCCGGCTCCAGCCAGCCTGCATGGTCGACGCCCAGGAAGGCGACCGGTTCCACCTCCAGCGGGACGACCATCTCGGCGCCGGCGACGGCGAACACGGTCCACGGTCCGCTGGTCGCCAACTCCGTCAGGTCAGGGTGCCCGCGCGCGTCGGTCACCGCCCGTTCCGAGAAGGCCGCGTAGTAGGGAACGCCGAACTGCCTGAGGTGGTCGACGCCGGCATCCAGGTCGAATGCCCGGTACGGCAGGCCGCGCTGGGCGCGTGACGGCGAGATGGAGAGCTCCGACTGCATCAGGAAGTGGTACGGCGTCGTCGTGGAGGCCTCGAAGTAGAGGCCCTCCATGGAGCCGATGCAGCCGTCCGTCCAGTGCGGCAGGAGCATCAGGGCCATCGGCGTGCCGTACCGCACCAGGTCGCTGTTGTACTCCCAGAGCAGCCGGCCACAGCCGCGCTCCTCGGCGATCTCGAGCATCGTGGCGGTCAGCGCCCGCTGCTCCTCCCAGCCGCCGCCCGTAGCGTCGCCTGTCCGATTCTCGTAGCCCTCGAAGTTCCAGCGGACCCAGGACCTGCCCAGGTTGAGTTCCTCGGTCTGGAAGCCCAGCCACGAATAGGTGTTGCCCGACATGGAACCGGTCGGAAGGGCCCTCAGGGGCATGCCCAGGTAGAGGATCAGGGCCATGAAGGCCAGCACCGCTCCGCCGCCGGTGAGCAGGCGCCCGGCCAGGCCGCCCGCCGAACGCCTCATGCCGTCGAGGAGGCGACCCGCCAGCCGCAGCACGTCGGCCACGCCGATGGCGGCCAGCAGGTAGATGCTGAGGTAGTAGGTGGGGAGGATCCGGCCGTTGTAGAGGCGCCCCTCGGGGAGGTGGACGAAGGCCAGTCCCAGCAGGACCGCTGAACCGGCCAGCACGAAACCGAGTCGGCGACGGAACGCGATCGACACCACCAGTCCGACGATGGCGACGAGGATCGCCACCTGGAGCGGTGGATCGTTGGTCAGGAAGTCGGCGGCCAGTTGGTCACGGTCCAGCAGATAGGACCGGAACCGCGTCAGCTTGTGCCAGGACATGTCGTTGAGGTGGTCCCGCTGCCACCAGAAGGGCAGGACCCAGAAGGCGGAGCAGAGGCCGGCGACCAGCCCCGTGGTGAGCATCCAGCGAAACGCCTCACGGCTCGGTCGCATGGCCAGGGCAACCGCCGATGCCACCAGTGCGTAGAACGCCACGAGCAGGTGGCACAACCCGGTGAGGGCCAGCATCGCTGCGGCAGCGGCCCGACCCCGGCCGGTCTCGAGGCCCCGGACCATGAGGCCGATGTAGACGAGGCAGGCCGCCACGGCCAGCGTGAAGGCGAACTCGCCGGCCATGGTCGACATCAGGTTGCCGCCCATGATGTTGAACGACCGGTCGAACACGAACGGCAGGGTGGCCACGGCGGTCAGCGCCGGGCCGGGGAAGGGCAGACCGGCCAGGCGCCCCGTCAGCCATCCGGCCACCGGCATGACCACCAGGCCACCGATCGTCACCCACTTCAGCGCCATGCCGTAGTGGACCGGAACCACCAGCACGGTGGCCGCACCCAGCAGGGCCAGCCGGGTGATCCAGCCGGTGGACCGGTTGCGCAGCAGGCGTGTCGCAACCAGGCCGATGGCAGGCAGCACGACCACCAGGAGCGGCGTGGCCAGGCCGACGTCCACGGCCACGACCAGCAGCATCGGGACCACCATGTAGAAGTGGTAGGCGGGGAACCCGGCGTACCAGTCGGGTGTCCACCCGGTGAGGCGGAACCTGGGCAGCAGCTCGTCGCGGATGAAGGCAGGTCCCCAGACGTGGGCGCCCAGGTCGCCGCCGGTCGGGGTGGACCTGGTGAAGAGCAGGCCGTCCGGGTTGACGACCCACAGGACGAACAGGACGCTGCCCCCCACGAGGAAGCCGGTCACCCATGTGGTCAGCGGGATGCGTCGCAGGATTGCCACCAACGGGCTGGTGGCGCCATCGGCACCGTCCTCCGGGTTGGGCGGGGCCGCCTCGGCAGCGGCCTCCGGGACGGGCTGGCTCATCCGGTCGGGATCTGAAGCAGTAGCAGGGCGACGGTCAGCCCGTTGAACCCGACGTGGGCCCAGATCGCCCGCCCGATCCGACCGTCACGCTGCGCCAGCCAGCCGCAGACCAGGCCGATGGCGACGAGGGCCGGGAACTGCAGGAGCTGCAGGTGCACGGCGCCGAACACGAGGGCGGACACGACCAGGGCGATCCGGGGACGCATCCGGGCCTCGAAGGCCCGCAGCGTCAACCCGCGGAAGAAGAGCTCCTCGACGATCGGGGCTCCCACCACCACGGCCAGGAACAGCAGCAGGATGCCGCCGCCCGATGCCTTGTCGACGAGGTCCCGGGCGGGACCCGAGACGTCCAGGTCGTCCGTCATGAGGAGCAGCGGTATGTAGATGACCGGAACGACGACCGCCTGGGTGGCGATGCCGATGAACAGGCCCTGCCATGCATCCCTGGCGGTCGCTCCCCAGCCCAGGTCGGCCCAGCGCACGCCCCGGGCCACCACCAGCCAGAGCGGCACCCCCAGCAGGCCGGTCCAGAGGGCAGCCTGGAGGATGGCCACCACGGAGAGGGGAATGGCGTCGTCGACCCCATAGTCGCCGACAGCGAAGACGATCCCGGCGGCCACGACGCTGGCCACCATCCCGACCACCATCCCGGCCACCACGTGGCCGATCCCCCAGGGGCGCACGGGCGAACCAGGACCGGACGCAGAGCCGCGTCCTCCTGGGTTCTGCTCGGAGAAAGGACCGCGATCGGGGAAGGGACCGTGATCGGGTAAGGGACCGTCCATCGGTCGAACCCTAGCGAGGGGGTCCCCACCGGGACTCCCTGCTAGGGGTCACCGCCCGGGATTGCGGTGCCGGTCCGAAGCGCCATCCGTGCCCGGCAGGAAGCGGGCCGGGGCCTGACCGACACAGGGCCCCCGTACGATGGAGGCATGGCGGACGGATCCGACAAACGAGGCGGCAGGTCGTCCGGTCGGCGCTCCGAACGGCAGGGTGGCCGAAAGGGCAACCGCAAGGAGACAGGCAGCCGCAAGACGACGGCCGATCGACCGACCGCAGGCACCAAGCCCAGCCGCGAGCAGGGCTGGCCCCGTTGGGGCATCTGGCTGATCCTGGGCCTCATCGCCTCGGCCCTCTTCCTGCCCAACCTCTTCCCCGCCGATGAACTGGACGAGGTCACCTACGACCGCTTCCTGAGCCGGGTGGCCGCACACGAGGTCAGCGACGTCCTGGTGGACAACCTGACCGGCCGCATCGAGTTCACCGATGCCGACGGTGTCCTCCACGTGACCGCAGGCCCGCTGGAGCTCTCCATCGACGATCGGCGACTGCTGGCCGAGAGCGGTGCCGCCGTCCTCTTCGAGACCCCGCAGCCGGGGTTCCTCCAGACGTGGCTGCCGCCGCTGCTATTTGTCGGCATGATCATCCTGTTCTTCTGGTGGATGAGCCGCCGGGCCCAGGGCCAGATGGGCGGGATGATGTCGATCGGCCGGTCGCGGGCCAAGACCTACTCCTCGGAACGCCCCGGCACGACGTTCGACGACGTGGCCGGCTACGAGGGCGTGAAGATGGAGATCCGCGAGGTCGTGGACTTCCTGAAGGACACCGAGAAGTTCTCCGAGATCGGCGCCCGCGTCCCCAAGGGCGTGCTGCTGGTCGGGCCTCCGGGAACCGGCAAGACGCTCATAGCCAGGGCGGTGGCCGGCGAGGCCGGGGTGCCGTTCCTCTCGGTCACCGGTTCCGACTTCATGGAGATGTTCGTGGGCGTGGGGGCCAGCAGGGTCCGCGACCTGTTCGAGACGGCCCGCAAGATGGGCAGGGCCATCATCTTCATCGACGAGGTGGACTCGATCGGACGCAAGCGCGGCGCCGGCCTGGGCGGCGGCCACGACGAGCGGGAGCAGACGCTGAACCAGATGCTCTCGGAGATGGATGGCTTCGAGTCCAGCGAGGGCATCGTGATGATCGCCGCCACGAACCGCCCCGACATCCTGGACCCCGCCCTGCTGCGGCCGGGCCGATTCGACCGCCAGGTGGTCGTGCCGCTCCCCGAGCTGGACGACCGTCGGAAGATCCTGGACGTCCACGTCAAGGGAAAGCGGATCCACGACGACGTCGACCTGGACCTGGTAGCGCGGGGCACGCCGGGCATGAGCGGTGCAGACCTGGCCAACCTCGTGAACGAGGCCGCCCTCATCGCGGTCCGCACCGGCGAGGACTCCATTGCGGCCGATCACTTCGAGCAGGCCAGGGACCGCACCCTCATGGGCCAGAAGCGGGAGTCGCTGGCGCTGTCAGCGGACGAGAAGGAGGCCATCGCCTACCACGAGGCGGGCCATGCCCTCTGTGCCTCCCTGCTTCCCAACGCCGACCCACTGCACAAGGTGACGATCATCCCCAGCGGCATGGCTCTCGGCATGACCATGCAGCTGCCGGAGGAGGAACGTCACCTCTACCGGCAGGACTTCATCGAGGATTCCCTCGTCGTGAGCCTCGGCGGGCGGATGGCCGAGGAGCTGGTCTTCGGCGTCGCCTCCACCGGGGCCAGCAACGACCTGGTCGGCGCCACCGAGCTGGCACGCAAGATGGTCCGGGAATGGGGCATGAGCGAGCGGGTCGGCCCGATGGCCTGGGGCAGCAGGGCCCAGGTGTTCCTGGGAGACGACCTCCTCTCGAGTCGTGAGTACAGCGACCACACGGCCCAGCTGATCGACGAGGAGGTCCAGCGGATCCTCATGGACCAGGAGTCGCGCTGTCTTGCCCTGCTGACCGAACATCGCAATGCCCTGAACCTGATCGCCCGGGCGCTCCTCGAGCACGAGACGATCAGCGGAGAAGAGGTGGGCCGCCTCATCAGGGTTGCCGCCGACCCCGACTCCGGCTCGGAGAACGGCTCGGAGGCTCGTTCTGATTCTGTTTCTGATGACACGTCCGGCTCCGCCTCAGGTAGCACCGCCGGTTCGGATACAGGTTCGGCCGCGGCAGACGAGGATCCGCCGGACACGGCGGCGGCTGCTGCCGTCAGCGACCCGGCAAGCACCGACTGACCGGTCCGCAGATGGACCGCCTGCTCCTCCTCGTCGTGGTCGCCACAGCGGCCGGCACGCTGGCCCACCTGGTGCAGCGCCGACGACCGGATGCGCCGGTCCGCACCGGCTGGTCGGTCCCCCAGCAACTGGACCGGCAGGACTTCGACCGACCCGACGCCCCCTGGCTGGTGGCGGTCTTCACATCGGCCAGGTGCGAGACGTGCAGCTCCGTGGTGGAGGTGGCCAGCCCGCTGGAGAGCGAGGCGGTGGCATTCCACGAGGTCGAGGCAGGCGCCCGGAAGGACCTGCACGACCGGTACGCCGTGGAAGCGGTTCCGATGGTGCTCCTGGTTGACGCCGTCGGCGTGGTCCGCAGCCATCATCTGGGACCGGTCTCGGCCACCCACCTGTGGGGAAGCCTCGCCGAGCTCCGCCAACCCGGCTGCACCCCGGACGGCTGCAGCGCCGGCGACTGACCTACCCGGACTCCGGCCACTCCTCGGTGCCGGCCACCGCCACCGCCACACCGGCCGTAGACCCGGACGGTGACGACTCCCGGACGGACGCCACGACCCCCGAGGTGGACTCCACCGCCAGGATCACAGGTCCGCCCGCCCCCAGCGGGAAGACGACCTGGGCCCCGGGACCCAGCTCCACGACGGCGGGAAGGCCCTCCGGGGCCCGACCGGCCAGCACCTTCACCTCGATGGTGGCGATGCTGGAACCGGATGGGTTGGCCACCGCCAGGATGTCCCCGCTGCTCTCGAACCTCTCCCCCAGGTCGACCAGCCAACCGCGTGCCGCCACCGCCGTCAGGGGGCGGACGGCCAGATCGGGTACGTCCAGGTCGGGTACATCCACCCTGTCACCGACCGGCTGGTCATCCGTCGCCTGGTCGCCACCACCCGTTTGACGGTCGCTGGTAACCGCTCCCCGGCGTACCAGCGAAGCCGCCACCGGCTGGTCGTCCAGCGTCCTGACCTCGATGCTGAACGTTCCCACGCCATCCAACCGCCCGTCCCCCAGGTCCACGACGTGGCGCTGGCCGGCACGCAGCACCACGGGCCAGGGCTCCACGAACCCGTCAGATGGCGACGTCCGGGCCACCACCTCCAGCTCGATGGTCTCCTCTCCGGGGTTCAGCACCACGACCGACAGGTCGCCTCCCGACCCGTCAGTCGACCCGGCTACCGGTCCGACGCCGGACACGAAGAGCCGTGACCGAGCCTCCGGTAGCCCGGGTGCCAGGTCCAACCCACGGATGCCAGAGGGGCCGGCTCCATTGGCCAGCTGCAGACGTGCCACCACCACCTGGCCGACGCGCACCCGAACGAGGGCCGAGACCACCGAGGAGTCCGAGATCCGCTCCGTCACGTCGTAGGCGACCATCGAGCGGCCGGCGACGACCATTCCCTGGGAGTCGAGGGTCTCGCGGCGACCGATGTCTCCCACGAATCGCAGGTCCACGACCGCCGAGGCCGGGAACGGATTGTGGAGGAGGAGCCACACCCGGTTCCCCGGCCGGGCTGTCGTGGACCACGGCACCAGCCAGGTGCCCGAGGTGCGGGTCAGGCACGGACGTTGGTCCACGCCGTCGCCCTCCACGCGCTGCCCGACGACGACGGCCCCGCCGGGCACCTCGACGGTCACGGCGGCGAATGCCGAGCCGGGCACGAATCGGCCGGGTCGGATCTCCAACCTGTCGCCGGCATCCAGGCGGAAGGCCCGTTCCACGACGCGACCCCGCTCGTCCACGACGATCACCCGGCCGTCCACCGGCCCGGCGGCGATGCTCGCCACCTGGACGGACCGGTCCCGGATCCCGTCCAGGGCGGCGGTGGGACCAATGCAGAACCAGAGGTCGGAGGACTCCCCCGCCAGCGACATGGCGGTCCGGGCCACGGCCGGCGGCGCCTCCCCGACACCGTCCGGCGCTTCCACTCCAAGCGTCAGCGCCCCGACCAGCAGCGCCACCAGCAGGACCAGGGCCGGTGCGCGGTGGGCGTTCACGGCCGACCCTGACGTGCGGTACGCGCCCAGCTGGCCAGCAGCAGGACCACCCCGACCAGGATGACCTGGAGGGTTCGACGACCCCGGGAGCCCGACCCGTCCAGCTCCAGTACCCCGACCGTGCCCCTTGCCACCCGTACCGACGGATGGACCGCCGCTGCCCCGATGTCGTCGGGCGCCACGAGCGGCTGCCGGACGCCGTCCACGATGAACCCCCAGGCGTCGTCAGGGCCGATGGCCCAGCGCAACGAGCCGTCAGCCGATGCCGTCAGGACACGACGGTCGAAGGCCTCCCGGGTCACGGTGACAGGTACCGCCCGGCGGTTCCGGTCACGCACCACGGCCAGCGGAGCCTCCACGACGGTGCTGCGGTAGACGGTCACCGCCCGGTTGATGCCCTCCATGCGCTCCAGGTCCAGCTGGCGTGACATGGCCCCGGCGAGGAGGTCCGGCACCGCCACCTCACGCGCCGGCTGGGGTACGGGGGTGGAACGCTCCACCAGCACCACCCAACCCACTCCCCACGTCGCCAGCCGGGCCCCGAGTCGGCTGGTGTCACCGGCCATGGCATCGAGCACCGACGTCCTGATCGAGGCAAGGCCCTCCGTCCGGTCCATGGGCCACTGGTCGATGAGGTCGGGCCGCCCATCGGTGACCGCCATGGCCAGGCCGTCCGGTATGGGGCCCCCGGAGGGCCGACCATCACCCGGGTAACCGCCGCCCAGGTGGTCGTCGCCGAGGGAGATTCCGACCGCCGGGAGGACCGAAGGGTCGCCCAGCCACAACACCCGGGGAACGCCGCCGTGGATCGTCCCACCATCCACCGGTCCGGAGTAGATGAACGGCACCGCTGCACGCAGGTCGTCACGCGCCGTGCCCCACGCTCCGTCGATGGATCCACCCAGCACGGGCAGTACGGCCACGGCCAGGGACAGCCCGGCCACGCCGACGGCTGCCTGTCGGAGCCTGCGGAGCCATGCCCCAGGAGGCCCGCCCGCTCCGGACGGCCCGGCAGCTCCAGGCAGGCGGTCCGCTCCGGGTGGAGGACCCGAGCCGGAGCCACCACCGGCAGCACCAGCAGCACCAGCACCACCAGCACCACCAGGAACAGGAACGGGAGCAGCCTCGCCCAGCAGGTCTGCACCGAGGCCGGCCACCCCGACCGCAGCAGCCCAGGCCAGGCCGACGGCTGCCGGTGCCAGGAGGACGCCGGGCTCGGGAGTCGGACCGTCCCACCAGCCCTGGTTCAGGATCCAGACCGCGGACCACGATGCTGCGACCACGAACCAGGCCCGTAGGGCGATGAACAGGTGGCGGCCACGGGCGACCACCAGGGCGAGCACCGGCACCACCAGCAGGGCCGACCCGACCCGGCCCAGGCCGAAGTCGCCGGTATCCAGGCGGAACATCTCCATCGTTCCGACGCCGTGGACCGGCCACTGGACCGGGTTCAGCAGCGATCCGATGGACCTGCCGGTGAGAAGCTCCAGCACGAGGGGAAGCTGCAGGAGGCCGGCCACGACGACCCCTGCCATGGTGACCAGCAGGAGCCGGCCAAGGCCGGCGAGGCTCCCCGCCAGGATCGTGCCGACGACCAGGCCGGCCAGGACCATCGCGACCGGCACGGCGAGCATCGGGTCCACCGCCGCAACCGCCCCCAGAAGGAGCCCGGTGAGCAGCACCTCCGACCAGAGGCCGCGCAGTCGGGTTCCGGGTCCGGCCTCGCCGCCCCGGGTTCCGTAGGGGGCCACCCCCTGGGCGCCCACGAGGCGGCGGACCACCCAGGGGAGCACGGCGAAGGCGGCCATCGGCGCCAACCGACCGTCCCGCAGGGCGTCATATGGCAGCGGGACGGAGAGGTATACGAGGACGGCGACGGCCCTGGAACGCCCGCCACCCACCGGTTGGGTGAGTCGCCAGACACCGACCGCCCCGACCGGTAGGGCGGCGAGCACCACGAGGGTCCACAACAGGTCGCTCCCCCACGGCCAGAGGCCGTCCAGGAACCCGAGGAGGGCCAGTCCATCGGGACCGACGACCGTGGTGCCGGTGCCGGTGGGTCGCCATCCCAGCCACCACGACCTGACGAGGTCCATCGGGTCGACTGGAAGTGGTTGCATCCTGCCGACCGCCGGAAGCCCGGTTCCGACCAGCGAGCGGGAACCGAAGCCGAGGACGACAGCGGAGACCATGAGCGCCATGCCGCCGGGTCCGAACAGCATCGACCAGAGCCTGTGGAGGCGTAGCTGAATGGGAGAACGGTCGTCGGAGCCGGTCAGGTCCCGTCCTGTGACCACCCGCCGGAAGGCCCGGTGGGGAACCTCGAGGCGGGCCACGGTGGCCGAGGCGGTCGCGTCGGGGGTCGGCATGAGGCGCCGGCGGCGCCGGACCGACGAGAGGCGGCGGAGGTTCCAGGGCCAGGCACCGACCAGGCCGGTGGCATGCCGGAACCTCCCGGTAGCCAGGCCGTAGACCGCCCCGACGAGGGTGGCCAGCAACAGGCCCGCGACTGCGGCGGCGGTGCGGGCCGGTCGATGGCAGACCAGCACCATCCGGAGGCGGTTGCGTGCCCGCTGCGATGAGGACCACGGATGCTCCCGGGTCCGCCTCCGGACCGGGCGGCGGCGACCCGCTGTGCCGTTGCCGGAACCACCTGCAGCGTGACCCTCCGACGGGTCCGACGGGTCCAACGGGTACGACCCGGTGTCGACACGCCGGGCCACTGCGGTGGGCGCCGTGGCCACGGCGGCTCCCAGCAGTCGGGCGCGCCAGCAGAGCTCCACCAGGCCGTCGGCGCCGTGGACCTCCGGGTCGATGCCTCCCAGTGCCTCGAACAGGTCGGTCCTGACAAGCACCGCCGCGCCCGACACGGCCAGCACATCACCGGCGGTGTCGTACTGGCCCTGGTCCAACTCGCCCGGTTCGACGAGCGGAACAGGTGTGCCCAGTCGGTCGACCGACGCCCCGAGATCGTCGAGGGTCCGGCTGCCGTCGTGTGCCAGCACCTTGGCTCCGACGATGCCTGCGTTGGACTCCAGGGCGCGCTCCACCATGCGCCGGACCGCCGTGTCGACCAGCAGGACGTCGTCGGCAAGGAGCAGCAGGAAGCTGGGCGGTGTGACACCGGATCGTGCGGTCAGCCCGGCGGCCACAGCGGCACCGAATCCGGGGTTCCCCTCCATCCGGGCGATCGTCGAGCCGGGCAGGAGGCGTCCGACGCGTTCCACCAACGTGGGCTCCCCCGCCGCGGCCGGAGGTATCCCGGCATCGACCACGAGAGCCTCCAGACGGGGGTGGTCCTGGGACGCCAGGCCCGCCATCACCACGTCCAGGGACGGCCCCGGGTGGCCGGCGACCAGCACGGCGAGCACCGTCGCCGTCGGCGGTCGGGGTGCCGGATCGGTCGGCGCCACAGCACCCAGCGACTTGTCGGAGACGGCGTCCACGGACCCCGGACCCTAGTGCCATGCCGTCTCTGCCCAGCCTGCGGACGGGAGAGTCAGCCGGGGCGCAGGCATGCCGGAAGACCTTGAACACATAGGGTGCGCCGGTGGCACTCCACCCGCATCCCCGCCGGCTGAGGCGCCCCGGCCACCTTCACCTCGGCTGGATCCACCGCCCTGGCAGGCCCGGTCCCGATCGGCTCCGCCACCATGGCCGCCTCCGCCCTGGCCGGCTCCAGCCCCGAACCCGATGAGGGCACTGGTGACCGGCGCTGCCGGGTTCGTCGGAGGCCACCTCGTGGACCACCTGAGGGCCAGTGGTGACGACGTGACCTGCACCGACCGTGCCAGTGGTGGCCCGGACCTACTGGATGCCGCCGGCATCCGAGGACTGGTCGCCGAAGTGCGCCCGGAGGTCGTGTACCACCTGGCAGGTCAGGCCGACGTCGGAGGCTCCTGGGACTCACCGGTCCAGACCCTGAGGACCAACGCCGAGGGCACCCTCATCCTGCTGGAGGCCGTACGGGTCCTGGACGGCGTACGGGTGGTCACGGTGAGCAGCGCCGACGTCTACGGCATGGTCGACCCCGGGGACCTACCGACGCCGGAGTCGGCCCCGCTGCGACCCGTTTCCCCGTATGCGGCCAGCAAGGCGGCGGCCGACCTCCTGGCGTTGCAGGCCCACCTGGGCCACGGGTTGGACGTCGTGCGGGCCCGGTCCTTCAACCACCTCGGGCCCGGGCAGAGCGACCGGTTCGTGTGTTCGGCGCTGGCTTCGAGGATCGCCGCAGCCGAACTGGCCGGTGGGGACTCGATACGGGTCGGCAACCTGGATGCCCGTCGCGACTTCACAGACGTCCGCGACGTCGTCCGGGCGTACCGGTGCCTGGCGCTGGATGGCCGCCCGGGAGCCGCCTACAACGTCTGCACCGGAACGACGGTGTCCATCCGGGAGGTGGCCGAGAGGCTCGTGGAGATATCCAGCCGGAGCCCGACCGACTCGGACACAACCGGCACGGGCACAGCAGGCACGGGCACAACCGGCACGGAGCGGGCGGGTCCGGCGCCGATGCCGATGCCGACGAGTCCGAAGCCGACAGGCCCGAACCAGATCCGGCTGCTGGACGATCCGTCGTTGCACCGGCCGGTGGACGTGGCGGTGTCGTGTGGCGACCCCACGGCGATCCGATCCGATACCGGCTGGCAGCCCGAGCTGTCGTTGGACCGGACGCTCGTCGACCTCCTGGAGTACTGGCGGGAGCGCCTTCGCCGTGACCCGGAGGCAGACTGACCACCATGAATCGCCGCGCCCTCATCACAGGCATCACGGGACAGGACGGCTCCTACCTGGCCGAGCTGCTGCTGGACAAGGGCTACGACGTGATCGGCATGGTGCGCAGGACCTCCACGGTCACCTTCGAGCGCATCGACCACCTCATGGACCGCATTGAGCTCCACTCGGGCGACCTGATGGATCCACTCTCGCTGATCGAGGCACTCCGGGCCCACAAGCCGGACGAGGTCTACAACCTGGCCGCACAGTCGTTCGTCCCGACGTCGTTCGAACAACCTGTGCTGACCGGCGAGACGACGGCCCTCGGCGTGACCCGCCTGCTGGACGCCATACGGGTCGTGAACCCGGCCATCCGCTTCTACCAGGCCAGCTCCAGCGAGATGTTCGGCAAGGTCAGGGAGGTCCCACAGACCGAGACCACGCCGTTCCACCCGAGGAGCCCGTACGGGGTGGCCAAGGTCTACGCCCACTGGATAACCGTCAACTACCGGGAGAGCTACGGGCTGCACGCCAGCTCCGGGATCCTCTTCAACCACGAGAGCCCCCGTAGGGGCCTGGAGTTCCTGCCGCGCAAGATCAGCTACGGCGTCGCCCAGATCGCACTCGGCCAGGCCACCGAACTACGGCTGGGCAACCTGGAATCGAAGCGCGACTGGGGTTACGCCGGCGACTACGTGGACGCCATGTGGCGGATGCTGCAGCTGGACGAGCCGGACGACTTCGTGATCTGCACCGGCGAGACGCGGACCGTCCGGGAGTTCTGCGAGACGGCCTTCTCGCGGGCGGGGCTGGTGGCCGACGACCATGTCGTGGTGGACGAGAAGTTCTACCGGCCGGCCGAGGTGGACCTGCTGGTGGGCGACCGGGCCAAGGCCGAATCGATCCTGGACTGGCGTCCGACCGTCGACTTCACCGGGCTGGTCGAGATGATGGTGGATGCCGACCTGGCCCTGGTCGAACGACGGCTCCGGCAGGGTTCTTGATCACCGTCCTGGCCGGTGGCGTGGGGGCCGCCCGACTCCTGCGGGGCATGGTCCGCGCCGTTCCCGCATCGGACGTCACGGCGATCGTGAACACGGCGGACGACGTGGTCCTGCACGGCCTGCACGTCTCGCCGGACCTTGACACCGTCACCTACACGTTGGCGGAGGCCGGCAACCCCGAGACCGGCTGGGGGCTGGCGGGTGAGACCTGGCAGGCCATGGACGCCCTGGAGCGTCTCGGTGGCCACGCCTGGTTCCGCCTCGGCGACCGGGACCTCGGTACGCACCTCCACCGGACCGGTCGGCTGGCAGAGGGCGCAGGCCTGGCCGCCGTCACGGCCGAGATCGCAGCCGCCTGGGGGCTGGAGTTGACGCTGCTGCCGATGACCGAGGACCGGGTGGCCACCATGGTGACCCTGGCCCGCTGCGACGAGGCCCGTGAGGAATCCAGCGAGCAGACCAGCGAACAAGCCAGCAGGGAAGTCGGCTTCCAGGAGTACTTCGTCCGGTTGGGCCACTCGGTGGCCGTGGAATCGGTGCGCTTTGACGGCGCCCAGGAGTCGCTGCCGGGGCCGGGGGTGCTCGACGCCCTCGCCGACGCCGACGTGGTGGTGATCGCCCCGTCCAACCCGATCGTGTCCATCGGCCCGCTGCTGGCCGTGCCCGGAATCGCCGAGGCGCTGCGATCCCGTCGGGCCGACACGGTCGCCGTGTCGCCGATAGTGGCCGGGGCGGCGCTGAAGGGCCCGGCGGACCGGCTGATGCGGGAGCTGGGCCACGAGGCTTCCGTGGTCGGCGTGGCCCGCCTCTACCGGGACCTTGCGGCGACGCTCGTGGTCGACACCGCCGATGCCGGGCTGGCCGATGCCGTGGAGGCCGAGGGCATGGCCTGCGTGGTGACTGACACGATCATGTCGTCAGCCGAGGTGGCAGCCGACCTGTCCCGCCGGATCCTGGAGGTGTCCCGATGACCAGCGCGAAGCCGGCACCCCCGGCGATCCAGGTGATACCTGTCCCGGGCATTCCGGAGGTGCGCCCGGGCGACGACCTGGCGGGCCTGATCGCCGGGGCCGCCGACCTGTTGGACGGCGACGTGGTGGTCGTCACCCAGAAGGTGGTCTCCAAGGCCGAGGACCGGCTGGTGGCCATCGACCCCGAGGTGGGCCACAAGCCCTTGGTGGAACGCGAGTCGGTCCGGATCCTGCGACGGCGCGGCGACCTGATAATCAGCGAGACGAAGCACGGCTTCGTGTGCGCCAACGCAGGCATCGACCTCTCCAACGTGGAAGCCGGCCAGGCGGCGCTGCTGCCGGTCGACTCGGACCGTTCGGCGCGTCGGATCCGTGACGCCCTGCGCCACCGCTTCGGCGTCGACGTGGCCGTGATCGTGAGCGACACCTTCGGACGGCCATGGCGTCGGGGAGTCACCGACGTGGCGATCGGGTGTGCGGGCCTACGTCCTGTGGTCGACCTGCGGGGCACAACCGACGCCCTGGGCCGGGAACTGCAGGTGACGGAGGTGGCGATCGTGGACGAGATCGCCGCTGCCGCCGAGCTGGTGATGGGAAAGGCCTACGGGATCCCGGTGGCCATCGTGCGAGGCGTGGACCCGGAGTGGTTCGGAGACGGTGGCGTGGTAGCCGACGTGGTCCGGGCGCCCGAAGAAGACCTGTTCAGGTAGCCGCGTAGCCGTCGGGGTGGCGCTGCTGCCAGCGCCAGTGGTCCGCCAGCATCTCGTCGAGGCCCCGACCGGCCCGCCATCCCAGCAGGTCGGCCGCCAGCGACGGGTCGGCCCAGATCCGCTGGATGTCGCCGTCCCGACGGCCCACGACCTGGTGGGGCACCGGGCGACCGATGACCCGTCCGGCGGCGGCCAGCACGTCGAGGACCGAGTAGCCGGTGCCGGTTCCCAGGTTCACAGCCGTACAACCCCTTGATCCTCTGTCCGCGGCCAGCGCGTCCAGGGCCGCCAGGTGGCCCTCGGCCAGGTCCACCACGTGGATGTAGTCGCGGATGGCCGAACCGTCCGGCGTGTCGTAGTCGTCGCCGAACACCGAGAGGCTCTCCCGGCGGCCGACCGCCACCTGCATGAGGTACGGCACGAGGTTGTCAGGCGTACCGCGCGGGTCCTCGCCCAGGTCCCCGCTGGCGTGCGCGCCCACCGGGTTGAAGTACCGCAGCAGGAGGACGTCCAGCCCGCCGGCCTCGGCCTCGGCGGCCAGCAACTCCTCGCAGGCCACCTTGGTTGCCCCGTACGGGTTGGAGGCGCTGATCGGAGAGTCCTCGGTGACCGGCAGGTCGGTCGGCTCGCCGTAGACGGTGCACGACGACGAGAAGACCATCCGGGAGACGCCGTTGTGGCGCATCGCCTCGACCACGCCCACCGTCGAGCCGACGTTGTTGCGGTGGTAGCCGTCCGGGTCGGCGATCGAACCGCTGACCGACTTGAACGCAGCGAAGTGGACGACCTCGTCGACCCCGTGGTCGGCAATGGCACGCCCGACGGCGTCCACGTCGGCGGCATCGGCCTCGACGAACGGAAGGTCGGGCCGCGTCAGCGCCCGTAGTGCATCGACCGCTGCCGGCGACGAGTTGGAGAGGTCGTCCAGCACGACCACGTCACGACCGGCCTCGTGGAGCACGACGGCGGTGTGGCTCCCGATGTAGCCCGCTCCGCCGGTGACGAGGACGGCCATGTCAGGAGTCCCCCGGCACCCGGGCGCCGGCCAGCCCGATACCGGCACCGACGGTCTCGGCCGATCCGATGACGGTCAGGTCGGTGAGCGACGCCCCTTCGCCGATCTGCGCGCCGGGGCCGACTATGGAGTGGGCAACCACCGCACCGGCACCGATCGTCCCGCCATCCATGATGATGGAGTTGAGCAGGTGGGCGCCCGGCCCGATGGTCGCCCCTGACATGACGATGGACCGTTGGACGTCTGCCGACGGGTCCACCGTGGCCGACGGGTGGACGGCCGGAAGATCTCCATGCGTGCCGTCGACCAGCTCGAGTTGCGCCCTGATGTAGGTCTCGGGGGTGCCGGTGTCGATCCAGTAGGCATCCGACTGCACCGCGTGGAGGCGGCCCTCTGTGGCCACTGCAGGGAAGACCTCCCGTTCGATGGACACCCGGCGACCGGCCGGGATGCGGTCCAGGATCGACGGCTCCAGTACGTAGGTTCCGGCGTTGATCCAGCGGGACGGGGCCGAGGCGGCGTCGGGCTTCTCGACGAAGCCCAGCACCCGACCCTCGGCGTCGGTGGGGACCACGCCGTAGCGCGACGGATCCTCGACCTCGGTGAGGGCGAGCGTGGCCTCCGCACCGGCCGCCCGGTGGCTGGCCACCATGGCGGTGATGTCCAGGTCGGTGAGGACGTCGCCGTTCAGCACCAGGAACGCGTCAGAGCCACCATGGTCTGACCCGGTCCTGGCGCCACTGCTGCCGCTGCTGTTGTTGTTGCTGCTGCTGACGGTCTCCCCGTCGGTACCACGGCCAGACTCGCTGCCAGACCTGCTGCCAGACCCGATACCGGCTTCGACGGCGGCGAATCGCACTGCGCCGGCGGTGTCCAGGGGCTCGGGCTCGACGGCGTAGTGGAGCGGGAGACCGGCACAGGTGCCGTCCGGATAGGCATCGGAGAAGGCCTCCGGGCGGAAGCCCAGCGAGAGGACGACCCGTGTCACGCCATGTGCAGCCAGGTGGGCTACGACGTGTTCGATCATCGGCCGGTCCACGACCGGGAGCATCTGCTTCGGGACGTCCCGGGTGAGCGGGCGGAGACGGGTCCCGAATCCCCCGACCAGGATGACGGCCTGCATGGGCCGGGTCCGCTACTCGGAGGTGGTTGGCGCCGGAGCGGACGGATCCGAGGTGAGGGCGTTGGGGCTCACCATGTCCAGGAACGTGAACCGCTCAGGGCGCGGTGCAGGCGGATCCACGTCGGCGGGCACCATGGCGATGGTGAACGCCTCACGGTTCTTGAGGAACCGGACACCTCCCAGGTCCTCGGTCACGATCTCGGGATCGCGTTCCATGTCGTCGGCATCGAACCGGGCGACCTTCAGAACCATCGGTTCACCGCCGCAATCCGCACCCTCGACCAGTTCCTCGCCGGTGTCGAGCACCAGGGTCGCGTCGTCGATATGACCACCGAAGGCGGAGAAGAACTCGCCGAGCGTGGCATCGCGACCCGAGGCCAACTTGTTGAACGGGTGGATGTGGAGCAGGCCGTCACCGTGGCTGTGGATGCCGTTGGGATCCGTCTCGAGCAGGATCTTGGAGCGGTAGCTGTCGCAGACGTAGATGTCGTAGGCGGAGTGCCAGTGCTCGCCTACACGTGGCGCCGAGGTGGCCTCCCGGTCGGTACGGGCCCAGACCACGAGCAGGGAACCGAGGATCACGACGAGCGCGACCGCCATCGGAAAGCCCATCTTCCGTCGCTCGCCGGTGCCGCCCGAAGAACCCACGCGGGCGGCGCGGGCAACCTTGCTAGCTGAATCTCCACGTGCCATAGGCGCAAGAGGCTACCGGCGGCCCCCCGTGGATCATCGGCCCCACCGGTCCACATCGATCCACCGTGCGTGTGGCTGCCGCCGTCGGATCAGCCCTTCCGGCGGAGCGTGGAGCGCCGTTCTGCGAGCTCCTCCAGGAGCCCGGCGTAGGCGGCGGCGACCGAGGCCGGCGAGCGCGACTCCTCGGCCCAGCGCCGACCTGCAGCGCCCATCGAGGCCCGGAGTCCCGGGTCGTCTGCGAGGCGCTCGACGGCGGCCACGAAGGCGTCCAGGTCATCTGGGGGCACGGCCAGACCGGCGCCGGCATCCTCGAGCACCCGGGCCACGTCGGTTCCCCCGTCGATGCTGGCGATCAGCGGTCTACCGGCGGCGAGGGCCGACCAGGCCTTGGACGGAACGCTGGAGGCACCCAGGCCGGCCTTCAGCAGCACGACGTGCACGTCGGCCGTGGCCAGGACCTCGGGCACCCGCTCAGCCGGCTGGTAACCGACGACGACGAGGTTCGACATGTCATCGGCGGCGTCACGGAGCTCGTCGGCTCGCACGCCACCACCGTTGACCACGTAGACGAGGTCGTGGCGGTGCAGGTGGCGTCGGGCGGCGCCCACGAGGAGGTCCAGCGACTGGGAATGACCCAGGTTGCCTGCGTACATGACGACGGTCCGGTCGCCCAGGTGGTGTTCGGTCCGATAGGCGGTGTTGCGATCCGCTGGCCGGATGGCATCGGTGTCCACGAAGTTGGGGATGACCCTCACCTCTGGGCTCCTGGTGCGTCTCGCTACCTGGAGGGGCCGTCCTCCCCGGAGGTGCTCGGCAGGTGGCTCGGCAGGTGGCGGATCGGCGGGCAGGTCGGCTGTGGGCGATCCGGCTTCGGGCGAACTGGCGACGGTCAACCGGGCAGCCGGCAGCTTGGCCAGCACGTTGGCGGCCAGGTCATCGGACAGGACGGTGACGGCGTCGGACCGGCGGTAGGTGAAGCGTTCCAGGGCACGGAAGAACCGGATCGCCCGCGGCGACGTGATGGCTCCCACCTGGATCGCCACGTCCGGGAAGACGTCCTGGACGTTGCACACCAGCGGACAGCGGTGCCTGCGTGCCACCAGCCAGCCCGCCAGGCCGAGGGTCAGGGGCGGCGAGACGACCACCACGCCGTCGAACGGTCCACGGGTCGCCAGGCCGGCCAGGGTGGCTAGGCCGGTGAAGCCGATGAAGCCGAGGGCGCGGGCCACAAGGTTGGCCTTGTCGGTCGGGAACGGGTGGAGGCGCACCACGGTCCCGGCGCCGTGACGGCCACGCCGGGACGGTCGGCCCCGCCAACCGTCGGCGATCCGGTGGTCGGCGTACCAGGGCAGCGAGGTGATGACGTGGACGTCGTGGCCGAGCCCACCCAGGTGGTCCACGATGGTCGACACCACGACGCCGGTCGGGGCGGTGTCGGGCTGCAGGTGCGGCGTGATGACGAGGAGTCGCACGGTCAGCCTTCCCGACCGACGCCAGGTCCGGAAGGCTTCCCGGCAGGTGGTCCGGGACCTGGTCCAGCGAGGAGCCGCCGCCAGGCGTGTTCCAGGGCAGCCGCCGAGGCCTCCCAGGTGTGGTCGGCAGCGGCCGTCAGCCCCCGGAGGGCCAGGCCCGTCCGGTGGGCACGGTCATCGAGGACCCGGCCCAGGCTGTCGGCCCAGACCTGCGGGTCATGCGGGGCAAGCACGGCACCGCTGTCCTCGCAAAGTCCAGCCACCAGGTCAGCGGCCGGGTCAGCCACCAGGTCGGCGGCCGGCGTGCCATCGGCCACGAGCACGGGCACACCGGCTGCCATGGCCTCCAGGACCGGTATCCCGAATCCCTCGTAGGTGGACGGGAAGGCCACCACGGTGGCCGTGGCAAGGCAGGCGGCCAGATCGGCGGCCGGTATGCGGCCAGTACGGGTGATCCGGTCGCCGTGGCGGCTGGCCCCGACGGCCTTCGCCACCTCGGCCTCGGCGGTGCCCGGCCCACCGGTCAGCACCAGGCGAGCGGTCGGATGGTGGTCGGCCAGACGGGTGAACGCCTCGACCAGCACCAGGTGGTTCTTGTGGGGATGGGTGACCGCCGGGTAGAGGATCGTGGGCGGGTCCGCTGGCTGGGCTGGGCCGGCGGCGACGGTCTCGGTGCCGATGGGAACGGTCACCACCCTGCCCGGATCCACGCCCAGCCTCTCGACCACCTGGCTACCCACGTGGTCGCTGACAGCCACGACCAGATCGGCCCGGCTGACCGATCGGGGCAGCGCCCATCGCAGGTAGCGGCGTTTGATGAGCGAAAAGTTGAGCGGCTCGTCGAGAGGCTGGAGGTCGTGAACGGTGACGGCCATCGGCCGACCGCTGCGGGCCGGTATCCGACCACCCAGGTGGTGGACGGCCATTCCGGTGGTCCGGCGGGCCAACCAGGTGGACTCGGCGAGGATCCGACGGGGGCGGCTGCGGCCGTCTCCGGGGTGGACCTCCACGTCGAAGGCCCGGCCCAGGTCCGGGTGGGCGTCCAGCGCCGCTCGGGACAGGTAGATGACCGGCCGGAGGTCTGACGGGCCGTGGCGACCGTAGGCGGCGAGGGTACGCACGGCGTACTCCTCGGCCCCGCCGACGTCGCCGGGCACCAGCGAAAGGAGGTTCACGGCGAGGCGGCAGGTCACGGGTCCAGGACCTCTCGGTAGAGGCTTACCGTCGCCTCGGCGGTGGCGGCCCACGTCATGGTGGATGCCCTGAGGCGACCGGCGGCTCCAAGCCGCTCCGCAAGGTCGGAATCCCCGAGAAGTCGGCGAAGTGCCTCGGCAAGGCCATCCACGTCGGCCGGGTCCACCGTCAGGCCGGCGTCGCCCACGACCTCTTCGGTCGCCGTGCCGGCCGAGGTGACTACCGGTGTGCCGTGGCCCATGGCCTCCAGCACCGGGAGCCCGAAGCCCTCCAGCAGGCTGGGAAAGCAGAACACGTCGGCAGCGTCGAACCAGGCGTGCTTGGTGGGCTCGTCCACCGGACCGGTCACGACCACCCCGTCGCCCAGCGGGGCAACGGCCGCCGAGAGGTCCTCACGCCACCCGGTCGGGCCGACCACCACCAGGGTCAGGCCGTCCAGGTCCAGGGAAGCCACGGCACGGGCCAGCACGGGAAGGTTCTTGCGGGGCTCCACGGTTCCCACCCAGAGGACCACCGGTCCGTCCAGGCCGTGACGGGCCCGGAGTTCGGCGGCCAGATCGGGTGCAGCAGCCACAGGATCCGCACCCAGGGGGATGACGACCACCTGGTGGTCGGCGAAGCCAGCCTCCAGAAGGTCACTCCGAGTGGCCTCCGACGGGCAGACCACCCGGTCGGCCCGACGGGCGTCCGACAGCCAGGCCTCGAACATGCGGTGGCCGCGGAGGGTGGCGACCTCCGGGTGGTGGCGCCAGGCCAGGTCGTGGATGGTGGCCACCAGGGGCAGGTCGGTGGCCGGGACCGCTCCCCCGGTTGCGTGCACGAGGTCCGGATAGCCGGTCAGGCGATCCACCACAGGTCGGTGCAACCGGTGCCACAACTCGTAGAGAACCGCCCGGGGCAGGCGGGATGACACCGTGGGTACCCCGGCGTCGAGGTGGTCGGGTGGGCCGGTCCTGTGGCGAGCGGTGAGGCCGGTGACCTCGATGTCGGGGCGGGCGTGGAGGGCGCGTGCCAGGCCGACGGCGGCCACCGCTGTCCCCCCGGGCACACGGTGCCAGCACTGTTCCAGGAGATGGGCGACCCGGATCGGGCTCGCAGCTGGGCTCGCAGTCGTGCTGGCTGTCAGGTCGGCGGGCTGGGCCATGGCTCAGGGACAGCGGCTGCCGTCGGGACGTCGTCCGTCGAACGTCGTGGCCTTGATGCGAAGAGTGCGCCGGGTGGCCCGGAACGAAACCGCCGAGGTGGACGGGTCGCCGCCTGTCGTAGCGGCCGATGCCGATGCCGGATCGAACACCGGCAGGCCCCGCTGGTCGGACCGGGCGCTCTCATACCCGTAGCCCACACCGTCGAAAGGAGCCAGAGCACCCTCGTCGGCCAGGTTGTCCGGGGCGCCGAGGGCCGCCTGGGCGACCGCCCTGACCTGGTCGAGGTCACGTGGCGCCAGGAGGAAGGAGCCGAAGTCCTCGCCGAGGATCAACTCGACACGGTCGCCGAGGGTGTCGTCGAACTCGAAACGGGGCATCGGGGTGACCATCTGGCCGACCAGGACTGCTGCGTCGAAGCGGTCACGCGAGGCCCGGATGGTGGTGGCCGGCACGGCCTCGCCGATCAGCGGTCGGACCGGGAAGCCCTTGTAGGCCATCTGCTGGAAGGCCGGGACCGATTCGTCGATCGGCCCGCGACGGTCGATCACGTCGAGCGGCACGTCGTCGGGGCGCAGCGTGATCCCGCGGAACACGTCGAAGACCTTCCGTGCGTCCGGGTGCAGGCGCAGCACCGACGAGGTTCCGACCACGTCGTCGTAGACGGGCAGGGAGTGGCGTTCGAGGCCGGTCGGGTCGAAATCGGCGAAGGCCGCACCCAGGTCCAGCAGGTCACGCAGGGTCAGGCGGTCGTCCAGGATGGTCGCCCCGGCGATCGCCTCTATCAGGTCGTCGCGGACGATCACCGAGCGGGCCCCGTTGGCGATGACCCGCTCCATGGCCAGGACCAGGAAGTCCTGCTGGCGTCGGTTCCGCTCCAGGTCGTTCCAGACGCCTACCCGCTGCCAGGTGCCGTCGATGAACAGCTCGGGCTTGCGGCTCCTCACGAACGAGAGGGCCGCCCGACCGTCGAAGAGGGTGCAGCCGGATTCGGACACGTAGAGGCCCGATGCGAGGTCGCGGGCCGGATACGGGAACCAGAGGGAGACGCCGCCGATCTCGTCCACGATGTTCTCGAAGCCGAGGAAGTCGATGATGACGAAGTTGTGGATCGGTACGCCGAATTCGTTGGTCACCGTCTCGACGAGCGTCGGGGCGCCGAGTTCCATGCCGCCGACCAGCAGGGCCGAGGCCAGCTTCTCCTCCCGGACCGGTATGCCGTTGCGGTGGATCATCACGTAGAGGTCGCGGGGCAGCGACACCAGCGATGCGCGTGAGAGGCCGGGGTCCAGGCGGAGCAGCATGATGGCGTCGGCCAGGGCGACACCGGGGGTCCGGTCGCGGTGGCCGGCCGGATCGTCGGCATCCAGGCCGATAGCGCTGTCGGTGCCGATCAGCAGGAAGTTCCGTGGCGGAAGGGGCTTGTCGGCCTGGTCAGCGTCGGCGTCGGCGTCGACAGGCTTGCCTGTGGCATCGGGATCGCCGGCGTCGGCCGGAACGGCGGGCTCGTAGACGTCGGCCAGCACGCCGGCGGGGACCTCGATGCGGACGATGCTGGCGACAGCGTCCTCGAAGGAGGCGAGGCGGGCGGCTGCAACCAGCATCCCGACCGAGAACACCACACCGAGGAGGACCACCAGCCTCTGGGGCCACGACCGCCGTAGACCCGCCGCCGGTCGCTCCGTCACGCCGTGGATGGTACCAGCGCGCCTCTGGCCGGCCGGGCGCGGCCCGGGGCTGGCCGGCCGGTCGACGTCGGCTCCACGGTTGGGGCTGTCACAGGGCCCGGCCTCTCCAGGCGCGTTGCGTGGCCCTGCGTCAGGAACTCCGCCGACAACTCGTGGCACCCACGACCTAGCCTGCGCCGATGGTCGAAGCAGGGTCATCCGTCGCCCTCGGCGCCTGCTGGGTCGACGGCCGGCTCGTCGAACCGGGAACTGCCACCGTGAGGGCCGACGACCACGCCGTCGTGGTCGGCGACGGCGTGTTCGAGACGATGAAGATCGTCGACGGGGCGGCCTTCGCCCTGAGCCGCCACCTGCGGCGACTGGACCGGTCGGCGTCAGGGCTCGGCCTCGAGGATCCGGACAAGGACCTCATCCGCACCGCCATCCACGAGGTGCTGGCCGCCGACCCTTCGGCCGGGCTGCTGCGGATCACGTGGTCGAGCGGAGCCGGTCCGTGGGGATCGGGTCGGGGCGACGGCCCGGGAACGCTGGTGGTGGGAACGGGACCGGGCAACGTCTGGCCGGCGGCCGAGCGGGTGCACCTGGTGCAGTGGAGGCGCAACGAGCACGGTCCGCTGGTGGGCCTGAAGACCACGTCGTACGCCGAGAACGTGCTGGCGCTGACGACGGCCAAGCGGATCGGGTGCAGTGAGGCGCTGTTCGCCAATACCGCCGGCCACCTCTGCGAGGGCACCGGCACGAACGTGTTCCTGGTGGTGGAGGGCGTGCTGGTCACGCCGCCACTCTCGTCGGGCTGCCTGGCCGGGGTGACACGCGAGCTGGTGATGGAGTTGGCCGACGTGGTGGAGCGCGACATCGACCCGGCTGAGTTCGGGTCGGCCGACGAGGCGTTCCTGACGTCGACGACCAGGGACGTCAGCCCGATCTCGGCTATCGACGAGGTGGAGCTACCGGCTGTGCCCGGGCCGGTTACCGCCGGGCTGATGGCGGCCTTCGCCGACCTGGTCGCCCGGACCACCGACCCGTAGCCGGGGCCCGCCGGTCAGGCGGGGCGCAGGTGGACCACGTCGCCGGCCCTGAACGACACCGGGCCGTCGCCCGAGTCGACCAGCAGCGAGCCGTCCAGCGCCAGGCCGACGGCGGTGCCGGTGACCGGGCCGTCCGGCATGTCGACCCGAACCTCGACCCCCACGGTGGCCGACCGCTCCAGGTGGGCCAGACGGAGCCGTTCGGGACCGTCGGGGGCCTCCAGGTCGGTGAGGCGGGCCTCGAACCGGGCAAGCACGCTCTCCAGCAGTTCGGCGCGGTCGATCATGTGGCCGGCGGCGGCCAGCGACGTGGCACCGGGTGGGGCGTCGTCGCTGAGAGCAGGCCAGCCGACGTTGACCCCCATGCCGACCACGATCGCCACCGGCGCGACGCCGACCAGCTCGGCGAGGATGCCGGCGACCTTGCCGGGGGCGGTCCCACCCACCAGCAGCACGTCGTTGGGCCACTTCACGGCGGCCTGGACGCCGTGGGTGCCGAGGGCGTCGACGGTGGCCACGGCGAGGGTGGTGGTGACCAGCGGGTGACGACCCGGGTCCCAGGTGGGCCGTAGCAGGACCGAGAAGAGCAGGTTGGCGGCCGGTGGGGCGTCCCAGCGACGGTCCAGGCGCCCCCGTCCGGCCGTCTGGTGGTCGGCGACCAGCACAGAACCGTCTGGCAT